>ULXH01052951.1_pt1 | contig 20131 bp, 17 predicted proteins | sample 1961101 | NCBI WGS metagenome assembly ULXH01 (sample SAMEA4835833, study PRJEB28245) | human gut metagenome | biome: gut microbiome; material: fecal sample | place: Denmark | collected 2008 | reverse complement strand
AGTCTTATCAATAAGAGAATAAAATTACCTAACTATTTATTGCCTTTAATACTTATTTAATTAAGGATATTATAATTAATATCCATTAGAAGAATTATTTTCGTTAGCGGAAACGATTGCACCCGCTATAGTTAACACCAATGATATTCCATCAAGTGTTAAACCAAGTGGAGTTCCACTCATCCAAAGTCCGAGAGTTCCACATGCTGCCGCTATTCCATTTATAGCATCTCCAACTGTCACATCTCCACCAAGAATGCCTACAGCGGCAACAACATCATTAGCTATGCAATTAGATCTTTGAAGAGCCTCTCCGCAAGCCTTTAGAAAAGAAGGGTTTCCTTTCGCCTTTGAAATTATATCATACTGCGTTGATGGAATATTACTCACAAATAATGTTAATTATCCGTAATAAACTCTATTAATTCCATGATTAATATGCTGAATAAAGGAAATAAAATAACAAATATAACGTAATATAATCCAATTTTATAGTTTTCCTTTCTTTTATTTAGATCCATTTGTAGATATTTTTTACGGATTGATTGAACATATTTTTTTTGTTTTAAATATTTTACGAAAAAAGACTTAGCCGAAAAGCATAAGATTGTAACGCAAACAATAAGTGTGAAATTGTTTCTCAATTCATTAAATAATCGTACGGATAAAAAAAGCAATATTAATACTATATATGAGAATACAATCAAAAAACCTACTCCTATGTGATTATATACTTCATTGTCATTATATTCCATTTTTTGCTTTTCTAAGGAATATATTTTATAGATAACTATTTTCTGCAAGAAGTTTTGGATTTTAACCACGGTAAATACCTCCATTTTGTAAATCCTTTATAAGAATAGAGTCCAAATCAAATACCGGCATTACTATTACTTGCATTTTTAATCCATGGTATAAATATGATTCGATAAATATGTTCCGGTATAGACCTGATAATATAACAATGTCTAGATCAGAAGTTTCATTAAAGTATTCTGTAACAAAGCAGCCTGTAACCATAACAGCATACGAATTAGGAAAATATGTAGTTATGAATGATTTTATTTCATGTAAGCATTCCTGTTTATTTAACATCATATTATATAAAGTTTATATGTTATAATATTAAAGTAAGGAGCAGTGAAAGTTAAAATATGGAGCAGAAAAATGTGTTTCGTATTTAAGCTTTTATTGCCTTTTTCATATAGGCAAAATTATAAAAAATTAAAACACATTGTATCTTTGGTGGGGAAAATTATATAAAATTTAAAAAATATCACATAATTGTCACAAAAGAGGTTACGGTAACTTTTTATCCGAAAGCACCATATAATACAACTACAATTGTTTCTACACGTACTTTTAAGCCTGTGTTTGTAGAAAATAAATAAAAGATTTATAGAAAGATGCGTCATATTATTATGTCGCATCTTTCCATTTGCGATTCGCATATTGCAAGCTTACCATTCGCATATTGCAGGCATTCTTTTCGCATTCTTTTTTCAGGCATATCACAAATACACAAAATCGGCCTCAGAAGGCATTCTGAGAGGGGTAACATCTGCCCCAATTTTGATGTTACCGTGTAATGCGTAATTAAGCCATTCTTTCCATTCGATAAAAGAACACTACACGTATATAATAAGGTGTATAACGGTGTTCCACACAAATTTCATATGGCTTCTTGAACATTCATGTTTTCCATTGATTATTGTTGGATTTACTGATTATCCTTATTGATTAAATTTACAACTACTTTCACCATCACATCTTTCTCTTCTGTACGGCTCTCAGCAATCATCAGCGTGAGGGCAACGAGAGTGTTGTCGGCAATGCGTTTATGTCCGTCTTGGCCATAAAGTATGCCATTCTTCTCCATGAACCAAAGGAAAAGCATGGCAGCAATACGTTTGTTGCCATCGCTGAAAGAATGATTTTTCACCACGAGATACAGCAACATAGCTGCCTTTTCTTCAACAGATGGATATAGGTCTTCACCTCCGAATGTTTGGTAAATCTGACCGATGCTACTCTTAAAGGAATCATCCTTTTCGTTTGCAAACCATCGGCTTTCGCCAAATTTCACCTTCAAGGCGTTAATGGCATCCATGGCATTCTCGTATGTAGCATGGAAAATTTCTTTCTTGGTTGTCTTCTCAACACTCAATGCTTGATAGTCGTAGCGATCGAGCGTGTCGAGGGCATAGACATAATCTGTGATAACACTGAATAGCCCTGAATATTCTCCTTCTGAAACCTTGTCTTGGAGAGTGAGAGCACGCGACATCAACCTAACCACATCTTTCAGTTCATCATAGTGGTCGAGGCGACGCTGGTCTATGGCATAGCCCCTGATTAGGTACTGTTTCAGTATACTGTTAGCCCATTTTCTGAAAACAATACCATTCCGGCTTTTCACTCTATACCCTACAGAAATAATCATATCAAGATTATAGTAATCTATTTTCTGCATTTGGGTATATCCCTCTTTTCTGCCATATTTCTTGGGTGTCGCAAATTTTGCGACTACCGGCTCACCTTCAAGTTCTTCCCTCAATGCATTATTGATATGCTTTGCTATTGTCTTGTAGTCTCTGCCATAAAGCTGAGCGATTTGCTCTCTATTAAGCCACACAGTATCTTTCTCCAACTTTACTTCAAGTTGGGTATTGCCATCGTCTGTCGTATATAAAACGATAGACGAACCGTTATTTGCAACAATTTTATTCTCCATCATATATTACATTTATTATATACAACGTTTGTACAGCAAAGATATTGTTTTGGTGTATCTTTTTGTTCATACCAGCATAGTATTTTGCCAGAGCAACATATCAATGGCATCACCCGAAGCCAGCTGCTTATAAATTTCATACTTAAACATTCCACACGAACGATTATAATAAGACAAAGATTGGCTTGGATAGTACAAAAACCACGCATCAGCACATGTAACACTATTGTAATATGTATGACACGGCAATATAACATACACCATATACTTTTGCGACCGAAAAAGTATTTAAACAAACATTATGGAAACAGTTTACTTAGGAATTGTAATCTTTCTTTTCATGCTGGCAGTATTCGACCTTCTGGTTGGAGTCAGCAATGACGCAGTCAACTTCATGAATTCGGCTGTCGGTGCAAAAGTGGCAAAGTTTAAAACCATAATTTTGGTTGCCGCCATCGGCGTATTTGCCGGAGCCATCATGAGTAACGGAATGATGGACATTGCCCGTCACGGCATTTTCAACCCCGTGAACTTCAGCTTTTACGACATCATGTGCATTCTGCTGGCAGTGATGGTAACCGATGTGGTTCTGCTCGACATTTTCAATACGTTAGGGCTTCCTACCTCTACCACCGTATCCATGGTATTCGAGCTGCTGGGTGGTACATTCATATTGGCAATCATACGAATTGTAGGCGATGAAACAGGATTGCTTTCACTGGGCGATATGATGAATACAGAAAAAGCCTTGTCGGTAATATTAGGTATATTCCTGTCGGTAGCCGTAGCATTTATAACCGGTACCTTCGTACAGTATGTATCGCGACTAATTTTCAGCTTTAATTATAAGAAGCACTTATCATGGACTATCGGAGTATTTGGCGGTATATCAGTTACATCGTTAGCTTACTTCACCCTGATAAAAGGACTTAAAAGCGCTCCGTTCATGACCGCCGAATCAATGGCATGGATTAACGACAACACACTTTCGCTTGTATTAGGTTGCTTTGTATTCTTCACACTGCTGATGCAAATCTTGCACTGGTGCAAGGTAAACGTGTTCCGCATCATTGTATTGCTTGGAACTTTCTCATTGGCGTTGGCATTTGCCGGAAATGACCTTGTAAACTTCATCGGAGTTCCATTGGCAGGATTCTCAGCTTACACAGACTATGTAGCCAATTCTGGCGGAGCAGGCATACACGATTTCATGATGTCCTCGCTCGCATCATCGGCACACACACCTATTATATTCCTTTTCGCTTCTGGCATCGTAATGGTCTACGCCTTAGCTACTTCTAAAAAAGCCAAGAACGTTATCAAGACATCTGTAGACTTGGCACGCCAGGAAGAAGGCGACGAAATGTTCGGTTCATCTGCCTTGGCACGTACCATAGTACGACGCGCCACCAGCATAAACGATTTTCTGAAACAGGTTATCCCTGCCAACGTACGCCAGTGGATTAACAGCCGATTCAATAAAGACGAAGTGATTTTAGCCGACGGAGCCGCATTCGATATGGTACGCGCTTCTGTAAACTTGGTACTATCCGGACTTCTTATCATCATAGGTACTACCATGAAACTTCCGCTTTCTACTACCTACGTAACATTCATAGTGGCTATGGGTTCTTCATTGGCCGACCGTGCATGGGGACGCGAAAGTGCGGTTTACCGCATAACAGGTATGCTTTCTGTAATTGGCGGATGGTTCATCACCGCATTCGTGGCATTCATTATCTGTGCCTTCGTAACCATAATTATGTTCTACACAAGCTTTGTGGGTATGTTCGCATTCATTGCCATCGCTGTATTCCTGCTTATACGCAGCAACATACGCTACGCTAAGAAAGAAAAGAGCGAAAAGCAAGACGATGTATTCACCACTATGATGCGTAGCAAAGACAAGAACGAAATTCTTACATTGCTCCGTATTCATGTAAAAGAGACATTGAGCAACTATCTGCGCTACACAGAAGAAACATACACGCAAATAACCGACGGATTTATGAACGAAGATTTGAAGTTGCTTCGTAAAGCCGAATCTAAAACTGACGATCAGCGCAAGATGCTGAAGAAACGTCGTCGTAAAGAGATTTTAGGATTGCGCCGTATTCCTATAGCTATCGCCATAGAAAAGAATACATGGTTCCACCTGGGAAGCAACAGCTGCGAGCAAATGCTGTACTGCTTGAAACGTATACTCGACCCTTGTAAAGAGCACGTTGACAACAACTTCAACCCGATACAGAAAAATTGCATAGATGAGTTCTTACCCGTGCGCCAAGAACTATGCACCCTGATGGAAAGAACCTGCAAAGCCATAGACAGCAATGACTATACAGACGCTGACGACATCTTGAAAAAAGGAGATGACCTGAAGAACAAGATTTCATTCCTCCGTAAAGAACAGATGAACCGTATGCAGGAATCGGCCAACGCTACCCTGAAAGCTTCTTTGGTATACCTGAACATATTGCAAGAAACACAGGAGTTGGTAAGTATATGGCGTCACTTGCTTCGTGCAAGCCGATTCTTCCAAACCGACTATGTTTCTCCACAAGATGCACAGGTACTCAGTCTGGAAGAATAATCTGATAATCGGTAAAAATTGAAGAATTTATCAAGCGTATCAAGGTCTATTCCATAACCTTTTATAACTTTGCAGAAATCACATTTATAAACGAATTATATTATGGCAAGATTCAAACGCATTTTGTTAAAGCTTAGCGGCGAAAGCTTGATGGGCGAAAAGAAATATGGAATAGACGAAAAACGCTTGGGCGAATATGCACAGCAGATTAAGGAAATTCACGACATGGGCGTACAGATTGGTATCGTGATAGGCGGCGGTAACATTTTCCGCGGACTGAGCGGTGCCGGTAAGGGTTTCGACCGTGTGAAAGGTGACCAGATGGGTATGCTGGCAACAGTTATCAATAGCTTGGGACTTAGCTCGGCATTGGTAGCGGCTGGTGTCAAGGCTCGTGTACTTACAGCTATCAGAATGGAACCTATCGGTGAGTTCTATACTAAATGGAAAGCCATAGAAGCCATGGAAAACGGCGAAGTGGTTATCATGTCGGCTGGAACAGGTAATCCGTTCTTCACTACAGATACCGGCTCTTCATTGAGAGGTATAGAAATAGAAGCTGACGTAATGCTGAAAGGTACTCGCGTAGACGGTATCTACACTGCCGACCCAGAAAAGGATCCTACAGCAACAAAATTCGACGATATTACATACGACGATGTATTGGCACGCGGACTGAAGGTAATGGACTTGACCGCAACTTGCATGTGCAAGGAAAACAACTTGCCTATCATCGTATTCGATATGGACACCGTAGGTAACTTGAAGAAGGTTATGTCGGGCGAAAATATCGGTACATTAGTGCATAACTAACAGGAAGTTTTAAACTTACTGATATAAAAAAGAACAGACCTCATGAAATCTTACTATTTCATGAGGCCTGTTCTTTTTTATGCGATTTCAAGACGTATCACATCTCCGTTCGACATGTGAGGTATCTTGGTTAGTTGGTCTACAGGTACATCCTCTATCACAGCGCGGATGGAGCGATTTATCAATCCATGCGCCACTACCAAGATAGTCTTTCCATCATAATGTTCTCGCAGATAGCTTACACAGCGCTCAGCTCTTTCGTATAATTGCTCACGACTTTCGGCATCGGAAGGTATATGCGATTTATCTACCGAATCAATAGGCAGCCCTGTCCAACTCCCCCAGCCTATCTCACGAAACAGCGGGTTTGTCTCCCAGGGGATAGAGAAATCGCCAAAAGCCAGACGGACGGTATCTACTACACGTTGCAAATCGCTGCTCACTATAGCATCGAAATGAATGTCTTTCAACCGCTCGCCCAATTCTTTAGCCTGCGTCTTTCCCGTTTCAGTAAGTCGCCCCGGAAGATGTCCTTGAAAAATATGCGCCAAGTTCTCTTCCGTCTGTCCGTGACGTGCCAAATATACAGTCAGCATCGCGAGAATACTTCTTTTTAATCTTCCATCAACTTACGATAGCGTACACGCTTAGGCTCTACGTTACCCATACGCTTCATCTTATTCGCTTCGTATTCAGTATAAGAACCTTCAAAATAGAATACTTCGCTATTGCCTTCGAACGCAAGGATGTGAGTACAGATACGGTCGAGGAACCAACGGTCGTGACTAATTACCACAGCACATCCGGCAAAGTCCTCAAGACCTTCTTCGAGCGCACGCAACGTATTTACGTCAATATCATTGGTAGGCTCATCGAGGAGCAATACGTTTCCTTCTTCTTTCAGCGCCATAGCAAGGTGCAGACGGTTACGTTCACCACCCGACAACATGCCACACAATTTTTCCTGATCGCTTCCGGCAAAGTTGAAACGGCTAAGATAAGCACGAGCGTTAATGTCGCGGTTACCCATACGCAAGAGGTCGTTACCACCGCTGATTACCTGATATACAGTCTTGTTAGGATCGATATCTTTATGCTGCTGGTCTACGTATGCTACCTTCACAGTTTCACCTACTTCGAATTCACCCTTATCAGGAGTTTCAAGACCCATGATAAGTCTGAACAATGTAGTCTTACCGGCACCGTTAGGACCAATTACACCCACGATACCATTAGGCGGAAGCATGAAGTTAAGATCATCGAACAACAGCTTGTCGCCATATGCTTTAGCTACATGCTTTGCCTCAATAACCTTGTTACCCAAGCGAGGACCATTCGGAATAAAGATTTCCAGCTTTTCTTCCTTCTCTTTCACATCCTCGTTAAGCAACTTATCGTACGAATTAAGACGAGCCTTACCCTTAGCCTGACGAGCCTTAGGAGCCATGCGCACCCAGTCCAACTCGCGTTCCAAAGTTTTGCGGCGCTTGCTTGCCACTTTTTCTTCCATCTCCATACGCTTGGTCTTCTGTTCCAACCAGCTTGAGTAATTGCCTTTCCAAGGAATACCTTCGCCACGGTCAAGCTCCAGAATCCATCCTGCTACATGATCGAGGAAGTAACGGTCGTGTGTTACAGCGATTACTGTACCCTCGTACTGCTGCAAGTGCTGTTCCAGCCAGTCGATACTTTCCGCATCGAGGTGGTTGGTAGGCTCGTCGAGCAACAAGATATCGGGTTTCTGAAGCAACAGACGACACAGAGCCACACGGCGGCGTTCACCTCCCGACAAGTTCTTCACGGGTTGGTCTTCGGGCGGACAGCGCAACGCATCCATAGCACGCTCAAGCTTGCTATCGAGGTTCCAAGCATCTGTAGCGTCGATAATATCTTGCAATTCGGCCTGTCGCGCAAAAAGAGCATCCATCTTATCAGGATCCTCATAATATTCGGGCAATCCGAACTTATTGTTAATTTCTTCGTATTCGGCCAAAGTGTCTACTACACTCTGTACGCCTTCCATTACAACCTCTTTTACAGTCTTTGTGTCGTCGAGGTGTGGTTCCTGAGCTAAATAGCCAACTGAATATCCCGGCGAGAATACTACTTCTCCCTGATAACTCTTATCCAATCCGGCTATAATCTTAAGCAATGTAGACTTACCGGATCCGTTCAAACCGATAATACCTATTTTCGCTCCATAAAAAAAAGATAGGTAGATGTCCTTCAAGACTTGCTTGTTGTTTTGGAATGACTTGCTCACTCCGACCATCGAAAAGATAATCTTTTTATCGTCTGCCATATTCTTTATATTAATTATTGTTGATAATGTTCCTTAAAATAACGACAAGTGTATAGTTGATAAAACAATAGCCCTGCTATACAAACCAGAATCGCTCCTTCGTATACTTCTCGCGATGTTGAGAATACAAACCCAGAAACCGCTACGGCAAGAGCTGCTACAAAGCCGAGTTGCCATAACAACTGGAAAGTCTGATAACTTGTTCCGCGCTCGCAGTGCATGGGCAGCAATATCATCATCTGCAGGAAATGTCCAATAGAAAAGCCTGTGCCTAAGCCTATCAGAAAGCCGCTGGCATGTAAATGTACTCCAGAATCTACTACTAAAAGCACTACCAAGCCCGCTAAAGTAAGCACTTGCCCAAGAAATACTTGCAATTTACCGTTCTGAGATATAGAACTTAACTGCCTCAACAGTAAGTAAACAATGAAGCCTCCCACAATACTCAGATAAAACAAAGCGTCGGGCATGGCCGATAGAACCATTCCTAACACAATGGGCACGCAGAGCATATTAAGCCCCGGAAGCAACGTACGGAAAAGGATGAAACGATCGAACGAGCATAAAGGCAAGTCAAGAGGGGCCCTGAAGCATACCTGAACCATAGTTATCAAGAATGCCGAGCATCCGCATAAAGCCGAAGACAAATAAAGCAGCTTAGGTATGGGCAACATGGACGGACCGTTCAATCCTATCAGCAATCCAAAGATAGTACTTAGAATACTGGTCCATGTAAACACACGGTTGGCGGCGTTTCTCTTACTACTCGGAGTTACATCTATAACCAACGTACTGCCAGTAGCCATCAACGCCAAACTGAAAAACACGCCCTGCAACATCCATAAACCTACAGCCATCCACTGCTGAGGAACATACGGACTGATTAGTCCTATAGCCGCAAGCATAATGACGCTACGGATGCATACTTGCTTCCTACTGAACGTATCGACTAAGTAATTATTGAAAGCCCCTGGTATGAACATAGCCGGAGCAAATAAAGCGACCAGAATAGATGCCTGAGACACAGTGCATCCCCACTCTTTTACCATCCACTGGAAAAAGAGCGGGAAAAGCATGTACACCCCGATAAAGAGTAGAATATTAGCTGCTATCAACAATGAAAAGTTCTTATTCCACAGCATATATAGGATGAAACTTAATATTGTTCTGTTTCGTTGGGGAAATCAGACGATTTCACATCTGCAACGTACTGACCGATAGCGTCGGTCATGATAGTATGAAGGTCGGCATAGCGACGCAAGAAGCGAGGACTGAAGCCTTTAGTCATTCCCAACATGTCGGCTACTACAAGCACCTGACCGTCGACACCGCCTCCGGCACCAATACCGATAACCGGAATAGTAAGTTCTTTCGCTACACGAGCAGCCAATTCTGCCGGAATTTTTTCAAGAACCAAGCCGAAGCAGCCTGCTTCTTCCAGCAAATGAGCGTCGCGAATCAGCTTTTCAGCCTCATCGTCGCCTTTGGCACGCACGCCATAAGTACCATACTTATTAATAGATTGAGGCATCAAACCCAGATGACCCATTACAGGCATTCCGGCGTTGATAATGTGACGGATAGTATCTATCACTTCTTCTCCACCTTCCAACTTCAGCGCATCGGCACCGGTTTCCTTCATGATACGGATAGCGTTACGAACACCATCAAAAGTATCTGCCTGATAAGTACCGAAAGGCATATCAACTACTACGAGGGCACGCTTTACGCCACGCATTACCGAACGACCGTGATAAATCATCTGATCGATGGTGATAGGCAAGGTAGTAACATTACCTGCCATTACATTAGAGGCTGAGTCGCCTACTAATATTATATCAATTCCAGCTCCGTCTACTATCTGAGCTATCGTATAATCATAAGAGGTAAGCATTGAAATCTTTTCACCTCTTTCTTTCATTTCTATCAAACGGTGAGTAGTCACTTTACGTGTATCACCCGAAAGATATCCTGCCATAACTTTTTACTTATTTAAAATTATTAAACGCGGCAAAGGTAACTTAATTGGTACATTTAACCAAGTAGAGCTATCATCTTTTCATAATTGAAGCCTACGAAATCGGGGATAGACAGCTTACATTTGTCTTTTATCGCCTCGGCTGTATTGGTTGTAGAAAGGCCTATAACTGTCATTCCGGCAGCATTTCCCGCCTCTAACCCATGAAACGAGTCTTCGAACACCACACAGTTCTGGGGTACTGTTCCGAAGACTTCGGCACCAAGTAAGAAACAGTCGGGAGCCGGTTTTGAACGGGTAAACATCTCTGCTGTCAAGATTCGGTCTACCAAACCTTCTTTCAACTCTGGATGAGCCGCATATACATTAGCCATCTTCAGTTCGTTAGAGCTAGTTACGATAGCTATCTTTACGCCATGAGCACGCAGGTCTTTCATAAAATCCACTACTCCGGCTATATATTCGAACGTCATTTCGCGTTCAAAACGATTAAGTCCGGCAGTAATCTTGCTCTGCTCTTCAGTCATTCCGGCAAAGTGCTTATCGTAAATTTGAGTCAAGGTCTGCCCTTTTATCAAAGCACCGAAATGCGGCAAATCCGGATGATATTGTCTTCCTACCTCATCCCAATATACCGTATACTGAGTTTCTGTATCCATCACCACACCGTCAAAATCGAACAATGCGGCTATACACTTTGTTTTATCCATACCTGTTTATAAATAAATATACAATTATTATATACTACCTTGCAGTCTTATCGACTTCCCAAATACAAGAAGAACATACCGATAAGTACCAAAATCAAATCGACAGCCTTACTCTTGAGGTTCTTTTCACGGAACACCATGGCGCCGAACAGGAACGATACAATCACACTACCTCTACGCACCATCGACACGATAGATATCATTGAACCGTCCATACCTAACGCATAGAAATAGACGAAATCGGCTGCTGAAAGGAATATTGATATAAGAATGATGCACCAATCCCAACGGAATGGAGTAGTACTTTTTCGTTTAGGAAGCCAAAGTATCATTAACACGCCACCCATAATGAAAAGCTGGTAAATGTTATACCACGCCTGGACAACCATATTATTGAAACGGCCCATCAGGTATTTGTCGTACAATCCGCTGGCCGCACCTAGTACAGCCGCCAGCACGATAAACCAAATCCACTTATCATGCTTAAAGTCGATGCCTTCTTTCTTTCCAGAACGACTCAGCATGAAAAAAGAGACTATGGCCAGCAGAACACCTATCCATTGATACATATTAAGGCGTTCGCCGAATATAAGCATTGCCCCTACCAACGTCATTACCGGACGAGTAGCATTTATCGGTCCTACTATAGTAAGCGGAAGGTGTTTCATGCCGAAATAACCGAATATCCACGACGATAAAACGATAAACGACTTCAAAATTATAAACTTATGCACTTCCAATCCGGCTTCGGGAACATAAAATATTGAGCCATTCAGCACAGACGGAGCATAAGCCGAAATCAAGATAAAAGGAAGAAAGATAAGACTGGAGAACAATGTATTCAATCCCAGCACCGGAAGAACAGCATTGTTGTTCAACGATTTTTTCTTAAAGACATCATAGAAGCCCAGCAACGCAGCTGAGCAGAAAGCCAGTAATAACCACATATTCTGATATACCTATTGTTTACGGCTGCAAAATTACTATTTTTTCCGTAACCGAAATCAAGTAGTAACGGAAGTTTCATCATTTGCCAAACCAGACACCGCATCAAACAAAAAAATCATTTAGTAAGCTAATATCAAGCAAAAAGGGATGAATACAATCATGCAATATACCCAAAGGTACATTTTTGAATATTTTTTGTCATTTCGCACACAATATTACCCCATATCTTTTCTAAATTGAGAATGATTTTTCTAATACTTAAAATTTCTTTCGTATCTTTGCGGCTGATTTAGAAATTATTAAAAGGAAATGAATAAAGAACAATTGGTGCCTGATTACATATTTGAGTCCAGTTGGGAGGTATGCAATAAAGTTGGAGGTATTTATACCGTATTGTCTACCCGTGCTAAGACTCTGCAATCGGCATTTACTGACAAGATTTTCTTTATCGGTCCAGACGTATGGATTGGGAAAGAGAATCCACTTTTTACCGAAGACGAAACACTATTGGCATCATGGCGTAAGCACGCCGCAGAGAATGAAGGCTTAAAGACAAGAGTAGGCAGATGGAATGTTACGGGGACTCCTATCGTGATCTTAGTCGATTTCTCGCCCTATTTTCAAAAAAAGAACGAAATCTACACTGAATTGTGGCAAGACTTCCAAGTCGACTCACTCCATGCGTATGGCGACTATGACGAAGCTTCCATGTTCTCATATGCCGCAGGTTTGGTAGTAGAAAGCATGTACCGCTATCGTATGACACCTCATGACAAGGTTATCTATCAAGCCAATGAATGGATGACAGGTCTGGGAGCTTTGTACATACATAAAAACGTGCCTGAAATCGCTACGATATTCACTACCCACGCTACATCTATCGGACGCTCTATAGCAGGAAACAACAAGCCTCTATACGACTATCTGTTTGCTTATAACGGCGACCAAATGGCTCAAGAACTGAATATGCAGTCTAAGCATTCCATCGAAAAACAGACAGCTCATTTCGTAGACTGCTTTACTACAGTGAGCGATATCACTGCTAAAGAATGTCAGGAACTGCTCGACAAGCCTGTAGATAAGGTCCTGATGAATGGTTTCGAGAACGACTTCGTACCTAAGGGCGGCAAATTTACTCGCAAGCGTAAACACGCACGTCAGGTAATGCTTAATGTAGCCAACAAGCTGTTGGGTACTAAGCTCGACGAAGATACGTTGATTGTAGGTACAAGCGGACGTTACGAATTCAAGAATAAGGGTATTAACGTTTATCTGGAATCTCTGAACCGCCTTACTCGCGATAAAGATTTGAAAAAGCCTGTATTGGCGTTTATCAATGTTCCTGGTTGGGTAGGCGACGCACGCGAAGACTTGCGCCAGCGTTTAGACAGCGGAAAAGAATATGACACCCCATTGGAATGCCCGTTCATCACTCATTGGCTTCATAATATGAGTCATGACCAAGTGCTTGATATGCTGAAGTATATGAATATGACAAACGCTGCCGATTCAAAGGTAAAAGTTGTATTCGTACCTTGCTATCTGGACGGAAGAGACGGCATCGTAAACGAACATTATTACGATTTGCTTATCGGTATGGACTTAAGCGTATATCCATCATATTATGAACCATGGGGATATACTCCGCTTGAAAGTATCGCTTTCAAAGTTCCTACCATCACTACCGACTTGGCAGGCTTCGGATTATGGGTGAACACTGTAGTAGGTCATTATTCAGAGCTTACAGATGGAGTAAAGGTTATACACCGCACAGACTATAACTATTCTGAAGTAGCCGATACTATTAAAGATACCATAGCGGAATTCTCTACCCTATCGGCATTGGATATCGACATTATACGTAAGAAAGCTGCCGGCATATCGGATAAGGCCTTGTGGAAGAACTTCATTAAATACTATTATGAAGCTTACGACATAGCTTTACAAAAAGCAGAGAAACGTATAGCCGAAATGAACGAAAACGAATAATCTATACACTAAAGATAAAAGTAAAATGGAAGTCAAAACTAATTATGCAAACACTCCGGTGTGGAAAGAAGTGACTGTAAAGTCTCGTATTCCGGAGTCGTTGAAAATGTTGGAAATCATGGCCCGCAACATTTGGTGGGCATGGAATGACGATGCTATTGACATGTTCAAGAGCCTTGACGCAGATTTGTGGAAAGCTGTAGGACAGAACCCGGTAGCATTGCTTGAACGTTTGAGCTACGAAAAATTGGAATCTTTGACAGAAGACCAAGTTGTTTTAGCTAAAATCAACGCTGTTTACACAAAGTTCCAAGCTTATATGAGCGAAAAGCCTAACGCTGCTCGCCCGTCAGTTGCATACTTCTGCATGGAGTTCGGTTTAACTCATGTATTGAAAATATATTCAGGTGGTTTGGGTATCTTGGCCGGTGACTATCTGAAAGAAGCTTCAGACAGTAACGTTGACATGTGTGGTGTAGGTTTCCTGTATCGCTACGGTTACTTCACTCAGAGCTTGTCAATGGACGGACAGCAGATTGCTAACTACGAAGCTCAGAACTTCGGTAGCCTGCCTATCGAACGAGTAAACGACGAAAACGGTAACCCGATGGTTCTCGACGTTCCTTACTTGAACTACTTCGTACACGCATACGTATGGAAAGTAAACGTAGGACGTGTTCCTTTGTACTTGCTCGATACAGACAACGAAATGAACAGCGAATTCGATCGTCCTATCACTTACCAGCTTTATGGTGGCGACTGGGAAAACCGCTTGAAACAAGAAATCTTGTTGGGTATAGGTGGTGTTCTGTTGCTTAAGAAATTGGGTATCAAGAAAGACGTTTACCACTGCAACGAAGGACACGCTGCATTGTGTAACGTACAGCGCTTGTGCGACTACGTAGAAGGCGGTATGAACTTCGACGAAGCACTTAACATCGTACGCGCTTCTTCATTATATACTGTACACACTCCGGTTCCTGCTGGTCACGACTACTTCGACGAAGGTCTGTTCGGCAAGTACATGGGTGGATATCCTCAGCGTATGGGTATTTCTTGGGACGACTTGATGGATATGGGTCGTATCAACCCGGGAGACCACAACGAACGTTTCTGTATGTCTACATTCGCTTGCAACACTTGCCAGGAAGTAAACGGCGTAAGCTGGCTTCACGGAAAAGTATCGCAGGAAATGTTTGCAGGTATCTGGAAGGGATACTTCCCTGAAGAAAACCACGTAGGATATGTAACTAACGGTGTACACTTCCCAACTTGGTGTGCTTCTGAATGGAAGAAACTGTACGGCAAGTACTTTGATAAGAACTTCATGAAAGATCAGTCTAACCCGAAGATCTGGGAAGCTATCTACAATGTGCCAGATGAAGAAATCTGGAGCACTCGTTTGGCATTGAAGAACAAGTTGACTGGTTACATCCGCGATCAGTTCCGTGACACATGGTTGAAGAACCAGGGTGATCCTTCACGCGTAGTATCATTGATGGACAAGATCAACCCGAACGCTCTGCTGATTGGTTTCGCTCGTCGTTTCGCTACTTACAAGCGTGCTCACTTGCTGTTCACCGACTTGGATCGTTTGTCTAAGATCGTTAACAACCCCGACTACCCTGTACAGTTCTTGTTCGCAGGTAAGGCACATCCGCACGATGGCGCTGGTCAGGGCTTGATCAAGAAGATTGTAGAAATCTCTAAGCGTCCTGAATTCTTGGGTAAGATTATCTTCCTCGAAAACTACGATATGAAGTTGGCACGCCGCTTGATTTCTGGTGTTGATATCTGGATGAACACTCCGACTCGTCCTTTGGAAGCATCTGGTACATCTGGCGAAAAAGCGCTGATGAACGGTGTAGTAAACTTCTCTGTACTTGACGGATGGTGGTTGGAAGGCTACCGCGAAGGTGCAGGATGGGCTTTGACTGAAAAGCGTACTTACCAGAACCAGGAACACCAAGACCAGTTGGATGCTGCTACTATCTACAACATCCTCGAAAAAGAAATCTTGCCGTTGTACTACGCTAGAAACAGCAAGGGATATTCTGAAGGTTGGGTTAAGACTATCAAGAACTCTATCGCTCAGATCGCTCCTCACTATACAATGAAACGTCAGCTCGATGACTACTATACTAAGTTCTATACTAAAGAAGCCGTTCGTTTCCACGAATTGGAAGCTAACAACTTCGCTAAGAATACAGAACTGGCTAAGTGGAAAGAAGAAGTTGCCGCTAAGTGGGATTCTATCGAAATTGTATCTATGGATAAATGCCAGGAACTTCGTCAGGGCAACGTAGAAAGCGGTAAAGACTACACTATCACTTGCGTAATTGACGAAAAGGGTCTTAACGATGCAATCGGCGTAGAAATGGTAGTAACTTACACTAACGCTGAAAACAAAGAATACATTTACTCTGTAACTCCGATGGAAGTTGTTAAGGTAGATGGTACTCTTTATACATTCGAGTTGAAGACTAGCTTGTCTAACTCAGGAAGCTTCAAGGTTTCTTATCGTATGTATCCTAAGAACGCAGCTCTGCCTCATCGTCAGGATTTGTGCTACGTTCGTTGGTTCAACGATTAATGCATTGAGATACATTAGTTCTCAATAATATAAGATAAGGGGTAGAACTTTTGCGAGTTCTACCCCTTTCTTATTTATAAGCATCAACACTGCAGATGCTCATCATTCAAAATCGGCAGGATAAGTAAGCAACTGATACGCCAACGCCTTAGCCATGCGATAATGTCCTACCGCATTAGGGTGCAAGCGGTCTGTATCGGCCTTATGGAAATAGCCGGCATGTTCGTCCATGAGAGGATAAAGACCACTTATACAATTCAAGTCGATAACCGGCACCGCCCATACGTTTGACGCTTCTTTCACTACAGACACATACTCATCTACATAAAGCCCAATCTTGTTACAATACGATTCATCCGGCTGAATATTATCATTGCTGAAGTGAGCGAAAGCACGATGTATAGGCGTAAGCAATATAATCTGCTTGGTAGGGAAATTACGCTTCAAGTAATCTATGGCGATGTTTATCCTTCCTCTGAAAGTACTTTCATCAAACTGAAGGGTACGCTTCTTTCGGGTTTCCATCTTACCACCTTTCATCAGCGTTTCTTCGTCAGCATAAGAATACCATTCACCCAAAGGAACGCCAGCGTTATAGTCGTTAGTTCCGGCAAAAATGATGATAGCGTCTACATCGTCAGCATGTTCTGCCTTTAGTTTCATCGCCTGCTTATACACGCCATTCCATTGGTTACCGTTAATCCCATACACCATAGGCTCCAGTCCAAGCATCTCGGACAGGTATTGCCAATAGTTTTTAGTTGTACCTACGTGAATTTTGTCGGTAATAGAATCGCCCAAGAAAGCCACACGCTTTCCATTCCACTGATTAGTGTTGCTTATTACATTCTTTACTACCGGCTCTTTCACCGTCATCTCTTGGGCATTGACTACCAACGGACAGCATCCCATAAGCAATGCAGCCAATCGCACGTACGATAAAGATTTGTATTTTCTCATAATAGCTATATTTATATATAACGAAAGGGCATAAACATACGGTGTTCCGTTTATGCCTATGCCCTTTTTTATTTAATATCTTGTCCGTCTAAAAGAGTGAGAACGAAAATTATTCCCACTCAATTGTGGCAGGTGGTTTTGACGAGATATCGTAGCAAACTCTATTCACGCCCTTCACCTTATTAATAATATCGTTCGATACCTTAGCCATAAATTCGTAAGGCAGATGAGCCCAGTCGGCAGTCATGGCATCGGTACTTGTTACCGCACGCAGTGCTACGGCACGTTCGTAAGTACGTTCATCACCCATCACACCAACGCTCTGTACCGGAAGCAAGATAACTCCTGCCTGCCATACCTGATGGTAAAGTGCAGTTTCGTTACCGTTTTCATCCTTAACCTTCCAGTCGCGCAGACCTTGGATAAAGATATCGTCAGCATCCTGAAGGATACGAACCTTTTCGCGAGTGATATCGCCCAAGATACGTACAGCCAAGCCCGGACCCGGGAACGGATGACGTGTGATAAGATGTTCAGGAATACCAAGCTCGCGACCTACGCGACGAACTTCGTCCTTAAACAACCACTGCAACGGTTCGCACAGGCTGAGGTGCATTTCCTCTGGCAAACCACCTACATTATGATGACTCTTGATAGTCTTTCCGGTAATGTTAAGACTCTCGATACGGTCTGGGTAAATAGTTCCTTGAGCCAACCACTTAGCGTCGGTAATCTTCTTAGCCTCAGCATTGAATACCTCTACAAAATCGCGGCCAATGATTTTACGCTTCTGTTCCGGATCGGTAACACCTTCCAGATCTTTAAAGAATTTCTCGCTAGCGTCTACGCCTATCACGTTCAAGCCCAAGCACTCGTAATCATGCATTACGTTCTTAAACTCATTCTTACGCAGCAATCCGTGGTCTACGAAAATACAAGTAAGGTTCTTGCCGATGGCACGGTGCAACAAAACAGCAGCAACCGATGAGTCTACACCACCGCTCAATCCTAAGATTACACGGTCGTTTCCTACTTGCGCCTTCAATTCGGCAACTGTAGTATCAACAAACGAAGCAGCGCTCCAATCTTGCTTACCGCCGCAGATGTCTACTACAAAGTTTTTCAGAATCTGAGTTCCGTCTTCGCTATGGAAAACTTCCGGATGGAACTGTACGCCCCACAGCTTGTCGGTCTTAGACTGATAAGCAGCGATAGCCACCTTGTCGGTCGAAGCGATAACTTCAAAATCGTCGGGCAGAGCAGTAATAGTATCTCCGTGGCTCATCCATACTTGCGAATGCTCGCGTATACCCTTCAGCAACGGGCTTTCGTGGTTAAAGGTAGAAAGATGTGCACGTCCGTATTCGCGTGTGTTAGCCGGCTCTACATTTCCGCCGTATGTATACGACATGAACTGTGCGCCATAGCATATACCTAAGATAGGATATTTACCGCGAATGTTTGTTAGGTCTACCTTAAACGCCTTCTCGTCGTAAACAGAGAAAGGGCTTCCCGAAAGAATCACACCGATAACAGACGGATCTTCGTGAGGGAACTTGTTGTAGGGAACAATCTCGCAATACATGTTCAGTTCGCGCAAACGGCGTCCGATGAGCTGTGTAGTCTGCGAACCGAAGTCGAGAATAATAATTTTTTCCTGCATATCGAAAGTTTACGGGTTTATATTCGTATTTATGCGTGCAAAGTTAGCAAAAAGTAAATACTCTCTAACTGTTGCGGAATAAAATTTGCACTAATATAAATAATGTGTACCTGCAAAGGCAGTGCCGCATAACACGGCACATACAATTTACCAGCAAGCCGCAATGTTTAATTTGATAACCATACATTACAAAATGTACAACCGCAGGTTTACAATTGCCTGATTTTAACCCAAAGTGCTAAATAAGCAGTTAGGTTTTCACTAAAATTACAATCTTTTGTATTTGCGGTTCGAAAAGAAATGCTTAATTTTGCCATCGCAGTTAGGAAGAGAAAGGTAATATTTCTCATCAAGCCCTGCACTGCAGCATAAACATGAGAGTTTATAAAGTTATTATAAAACCTTTAAAATTAAAACAAAATGATTAAAGTAGGTATTAACGGTTTCGGTCGTATCGGCCGTTTCGTATTCCGTGCTGCTCAGAACAGAAGCGACATTCAGATTGTAGGTATTAACGACTTGTGCCCAGTAGATTACTTGGCTTACATGTTGAAGTATGATACAATGCACGGACAGTTCAACGGTACTATCGAAGCTGACGTTGAAAACAGCAAATTGATCGTTAACGGTAAAGAAATCCGCGTAACAGCTGAAAGAAATCCTGCTGATTTGAAATGGAACGAAGTTGGTGCAGAATACGTAGTTGAATCAACTGGTTTGTTCTTGACTAAAGAAAAAGCTCAGGCTCACATCGAAGCTGGTGCTAAATATGTTGTAATGTCTGCTCCTTCTAAAGACGATACTCCTATGTTCGTTTGCGGTGTTAACGAAAAGACTTACGTTAAGGG
>ULXH01020506.1_pt1 | contig 20336 bp, 19 predicted proteins | sample 1961101 | NCBI WGS metagenome assembly ULXH01 (sample SAMEA4835833, study PRJEB28245) | human gut metagenome | biome: gut microbiome; material: fecal sample | place: Denmark | collected 2008 | reverse complement strand
GTACGGGAGGCGCTGCGCTTTATCACTGCCGAGACGGTGGACGCCGTGTTTGCCCATGCACTGACCCTGCCGAAAAAAGAGGCGGCGGTGGAGCATCTGGCCGTGATGGGCAGTCCGGCTATGCAGGAGGTGCGTCATGGCGATCAACTTTAATAAGGCGGAGTTCGTGCTCTCGGCCGTAAGGGCGGAGACATTCATCCGCGACGGAAAGCCCCAGGTCACCTTCGCGGGGCGCAGCAATGTGGGCAAGTCCTCCGTTATTAACCGGCTGCTGGGCCGCAAGAATTTCGCCCGGGTGGGCGCTACCCCCGGCAAGACCAGCCAGATCAACTATTTTGACATCGACGGCAGGCTATACTTCACCGACCTGCCCGGCTACGGCTATGCCAAGGTCGCCAAGGAGGAGCGCGACCGCTGGGGCCGCCTGATGGAGCGTTACTTCGCCGAGGAGGGGCTCATTACCCTGGGCGTGCTGATCGTGGATGCGCGGCACAAGCCCACCGCCGATGACGTGACCATGTGCGACTGGTTCAAGGGCACCGGCTGCCCGGTCATCGTCGTAGCCAACAAGCTGGACAAGCTGAAAAAGAGCGAGATCGAGCCAAATCTGGCCCTGATCCGCCAGACGCTTGCCCTGCCGGAGGACGCGCTGCTGATCCCCTTTTCCGCCGAGAAGGGCACCGGCAAAACGGAGCTCCTGGCAGCCATCAGCGAGATATGCGCCAAATAAAGCAGAACCTCCGGCTCAGCCGGAGGTTTTGCACTTTGCGCGGGGGAGGCGGGGAGATCGTTTCCGTTACTTTCGCGGATGTACGAATTCCCCCAGCATGGCACTGCCCAGCACCATAGCCGCGTCCAGCCAGCGGGCGGGGTCAGCGTTTCACCAAGCAGCACGGAGAAAAACACGGCGCTCCGTGTACTGCCGCCAACGCCGTTGAGTATCACCACGCCGTTCAGGCCGAACAGCAGCAGGGGCGAGAGGTATTTCATATATGGGTATCTTGTGTGCCATAGTGCGGCGATCCTCTTAGAAAATCGTGGTTTTCGCAAATTGACATTATCATAATACGGTGTTATCCTTGCGTAAAGAGAAAAGTATGCGATCGGGATCCGGCGACGGAACATTTTTTGCCACTGTGCGCTCACCGAATGAAATGATAAAAAATTTTCAGAGATAAAGAAAGATTTTCAGGAAAAATGCGAAAAAGGACTGTTAACTGTCCTAAACGTATGGTATAATCCAAGGTGAACAAGCAAGCAACGCGCCGCCGGCGGCGGACGCGGTGACATTTCAAACAGGAGGTTTTGCAAATGGAAACTTACGGACTGGAAAAGCTGGGTATCATCAACGCCAAGGCGGTCTATCGTAATCTGACCCCCGCACAGCTGACCGAGCACGCGCTTTGCCGCGGCGAGGGTACGCTGTCCAACACCGGCGCCCTGGTGGTCAAGACCGGGAAATACACCGGCCGCAGCGCCAATGACAAGTTTATCGTGGACACCCCTGCCGTCCATGACGACATCGCCTGGGGCAAGGTGAACCGTCCTATCGAGAAGGCTAAGTTCGATGCCATCCGCGCCAAGGTCATCGCCTATCTGCAGGGCAAGGAGATCTTTATCTTTGACGGCTTTGCCGGCGCCGATCCCAAGTACACCAAGGCCTTCCGCATCGTCAACGAGCTGGCCAGCCAGAATCTCTTTATCCACCAGCTCCTGCGCCGCCCCACGGCCGAGCAGCTGAAGGATTTTAAGGAGGACTATACCATCATCGCCGCCCCCGGCTTCAAGTGCATCCCCGAGATCGACGGCACCCGCAGCGAGGCCGCCATTCTGGTGGACTACGAGGCCCACGAGGTGGTGATCTGCGGCACCCAGTACGCCGGCGAGATCAAGAAGTCCGTCTTCTCTGTGATGAACTATGTGCTGCCCAAGCAGGGCGTGTTCCCCATGCACTGCTCCGCCAACATCGGCAAGAACGGCGACAGCGCCGTGTTCTTCGGCCTGTCCGGCACCGGCAAGACCACGCTGTCCGCCGATCCCAACCGTATGCTCATCGGCGATGACGAGCACGGTTGGGCGGACGACTCCGTCTTCAACTTCGAGGGCGGCTGCTACGCCAAGTGCATCAACCTGAGCCCCGAGGGTGAGCCGGAGATCTACAATGCCATCAAGTTCGGCGCGCTGGTAGAGAACGTGGTCATGGATCCCGACACCCGCGAGTTCGACTTCGACGACGACTCCCTGGCCGTCAACTCCCGCGTGGGCTATCCCGTGGAGTATATCCCCAACGCCGAGCTGTCCGGCATGAGCCCCAGCGTTCCCAAGACGGTCATCTTCCTGACCGCCGATGCCTACGGTGTGCTGCCCCCCATCAGCAAGCTGGATAAGAACCAGGCCATGTACTACTTCGTCTCCGGCTTCACCTCCAAGGTAGCCGGCACGGAAATCGGCGTCACCGAGCCTGTGCCTACCTTCTCCACCTGCTTCGGCGAGCCTTTCCTGCCCCTGGATCCCTCTGTCTATGCCGCCATGCTGGCCGACAAGGTGGAGAAGGCCGGCGCGAAGGTTTATCTGGTCAACACCGGCTGGAACGGTACCGGCAAGCGTATGAAGCTCAGCTACACCCGCGCTATGGTCACCGCCGCCCTCACCGGTGAGATCGAGAAGAGTGTGTTCGTCACCGATCCTACCTTCGGCGTGCAGGTGCCCACCAGTATCGAGGGCGTGCCCAGTGAGCTGCTGATCCCCGAGAACACCTGGGAGGACAAGGCGGCCTATCAGGCGAGTTGCAAGAAGCTGGCCTCCAGCTTTGTGGAGAACTTCAAGAAGTACACCCACATGAGCGACGAGGTCGTGGCTGCCGGCCCCAAGGCGTAAGTACGCTATCGACAAAGGCACCCTGCGAGGGTGCCTTTGCTTTGCTAAAAAAATTCCCCGACGATGTCGGGGAATTTTTTTAAGTAACTTTAAGGTGCATTTCAGCTACCTGCGCTATGCTTATCTCACAGCAGAGGAACGCTTACTTCTTCAGCGCGTTCACAGCCGCCCGCAGGGCGTCCACGTGCTCCTGCTTTGTGGCCCAGCTGGCGCAGAAGCGCACGCCGGAGTGCGTCTCGTCCACACGCTCCCAGTACTCATAGCCGAAGCTTTTGCCCAGAATGGCCAGCTCGTCATCCGACATGATGGGATACTGCTGGTTGGTGGGGGAGTCGAACAGCAGGGGATAGCCCGCGGAGACGAAAATGTCCCGGATCTGATGAGCCATCTCGATGGCGTGGAGGGAGATCTTGAAATACAGGTCGTCGGTGAACAGCGTGTCGAACTGAACGCCCAGCAGCCGGCCCTTGGCCATGCGGCCGCCCCGCTGCTTCATAATAAAGCGGAAATCCTTTTTCAGATTTTCGTTCATGATGACAACGGCTTCGCCGAACAGGGCGCCCACCTTGGTGCCGCCGATGTAGAACACATCGCACAGCCGCGCGATCTCTGGCAGCGTCATGTCGCTCTCCTCTGCCATCAGGCCATAGCCCAGCCGTGCGCCGTCAATGAACAGCGGCAGGCCGTACCGGCGGCAGGTGTCATACAGCGCCGTCAGCTCCGCCTTGGTATACAGCGTGCCGCCCTCAGTGGGGTGGGAGATGTACACCATACCGGGCTGGACGATGTGCTCCGTGGACTCATCGTTTCTGTGCCACTCCACATAGTCCTGCACCTGCTGCGCGGTGATCTTGCCGTTGGTGGTGGGCAGGGTGATGACCTTATGGCCTGTGGACTCGATGGCACCGGCCTCATGGCAGTTGATGTGACCGCTGACGGCGGAGATCACGCCCTGCCAGGGCCGCAGGATGGCGGCGATGACGGTGGTGTTGGTCTGGGTGCCGCCCACCAGAAAATGCACGTCGGCCTCCGGGGCCTGGCAGGCGGTCTTGATCTTCTCACGCGCCGCCTCACAGTATTCGTCCTCGCCGTAGCCCACGGTCTGTACCATGTTCGTCTCGGCCAGCCTGACCATGATAGAGGGGTGCGCGCCCTCCAGATAATCACTGTTGAAATAGATCATTGTGGTTCTCCTTTATCTTTTTGATGGAACGGAGCCGGCGGCTCCGCCGTCTATACGGCAGCCAACATTTCTATTGTAATCCCTGGTTTCTCAGAAGTAAAGAGAAACTGTTACAATTTCATTACATCTTGTCTATATCCCTTGCACTGAACGAAAAAACCTGTTACAATACCCAACGATAAGGAGGCGTGTACCCATGAACGATGCACCCAAGAGAAGATCCCGTGTGCAGCAGGAGCAGCCGGCCGAGCGTACCGGCAGTCACCGCAGCAGAAGGAGCCGCGGCGGCAGAAAGAACGGAAAAGCCCTGTATTACGCCGTTTTGGTGATCCTGGTGGGCGTGCTGGTGTTCTCGTCCGTCAAGATCATTTCGTATCTGAAGGAACAGAAGGACACCGAGAGGATCAACGACAATATCAATCAGGACTTCATCAGTCCGGACAATACCGCCGGCGATACCGATACCGCCGGCGACGGCACCGACGGCGACAGCCAGGAGACGCAGAAGCCTGTCAAGAAGGATGAAGAGAGCATCAAGGTGGACTTCACCGCCATGCAGGCCAAGTACCCCGACGTGGTGGGCTATGTGTACAGCGCCAATACGACGCTGCAGCTGCCCATCGTGCAGTCCGCGGACGAGGGCGGCGAGTACTATCTGTACCGCGATATCGACGGCAAGGACAACAAGAACGGCACCGTCTTCCTGGATATCCGCTGCAACTCTGACTTCACCTCTCAGAACAACCTCATCTACGGCCACAATATGAAGACCGGCATGATGTTCGCGTCCCTGATGAACTACAAGAGCCAGAGCTATTACGAGGCGCATCCCTACTTCTATCTGTACACCCCCAACCAGACCTACAAGGTCAACCTGTTTGCCGGTTGTATTGTGGATCATGACGCCGATGTGTATGCCACCTCTCTCAGCGACAGCTATCTCCAGCAGTGTATCAACGAGTCCACCTTCAAGTCCGGCTCCGGTGTGCCCACGGGCAGCATCCTGACCCTGAGCACCTGCGACTACGATTTTGATAATGCCCGCTACGTCCTCATGGGCGAACTGATCCCCGTTAAAAATCCTGCCGACACCAGCAGCGAGGGTTAAAAAATGTCGTTATACGAAAAAGACCGCCGAAAGGCGGTCTTTTTTGCTCGCTACAGATAATGCTCTACTCCGTCAGCTCCAACACCACCGGACAGTGGTCACTGCCGGTGATTTCCGGCCAGATATCCGCATTCTTCACCCGGGGCATCAGCCGTGCTGACACGATAAAGTAGTCGATACGCCACCCTGCGTTGTTCTCCCGTGCGTGAAAGCGGTAGCTCCACCAGGAGTACGCCCCGGTCCGCTTTGGATACAGCGCCCGGAACGTGTCCACGAACCCGCTGCTCAGCAGCTGCGTCATTTTGTCCCGTTCCTCGTCGGAGAAGCCTGGGTTCATCCGGTTGGACTGGGGATTTTTCAGGTCGATCTCCTGATGGGCCACGTTCAGGTCCCCGCAGTACACCACCGGCTTTTTGGCGTCCAGTTCCAAGAGGTATTCCCGCAGGTCGTCCTCCCACGCCATCCGGTAGTCCAACCGTGCCAGCTGGTCCTTGGAATTGGGCGTGTAGCAGCACACCAGAAAGAAATCCTCGTACTCCGCCGTGATGACCCGTCCCTCATGCCGGTGGATATCCTCACCAAAGTCGTATGTCACCGCCAGCGGCTCCCGTCGGGTGAAAACAGCCGTGCCGGAATATCCGGCCTTGTCGGCGCTGTTCCAGAATCGGTGATAGCCCTCCAGCTCAAACTGCGCCTGCTCCGGCCGCATCTTCGTCTCCTGCAGACAGATGACATCCGCGTCCGCAAGGGCGCAGAAGGCCAGGAAACCTTTATTCAGACAGGCCCGCAGCCCGTTCACATTCCATGAGATCAGACGCATAGGTGTGTTCCTCCGCTGTTTTTCATCAGCATACCACAACTTTTGTCGTGGTACAACCAAAACCTCCGGCGAAGCCGGAGGTTTTGGCGTATTTGTAGTTTTTGGCCACCTTTGGGGTCGTATCATTCCCACTCCACCGTTGCCGGCGGCTTAGAGGTGATGTCATAGCAAATTCTGTTGATGTGCTTCACCTCACCCACGATCCGGCCGGAGACCTTGTCCAGCAGCTCATAGGGCAGGCGGGACCAGGTGGCTGTCATAAAGTCCTGGCTCTGCACGGCCCGCAGCGCCAGCGTGTAGTCGTAGGTGCGCTCGTCGCCCATGACGCCCACGCTCCGCAGATCGGTCAGCACTGCGAAGAACTGGCTGGTGGTGCGGTCCAGACCGGCCAGCTTCATCTCCTCCCGGAAGATGGCGTCCGCCTCCCGCAGAATGGTCAGCTTTTCCTCGGTGATGTCGCCGATAACGCGGATGGCCAGACCGGGGCCAGGGAAGGGCTGCCGCCACACCAGCTCGTCTGGCAGACCCAGCTCGGTGCCCAGCTTCCGCACCTCATCCTTGAACAGCCGCCGCAGCGGCTCCACTATCTCCTTGAAATCCACGCAGTCCGGCAGGCCGCCCACGTTATGGTGGCTCTTGATGACCACGCTCTCTCCGCCCAGGCCGGACTCCACCACATCGGGATAGATGGTACCCTGAGCCAAGAAATCCACCGCGCCAATCTTCTTGGCCTCTTCCTCAAAGACCCGGATGAATTCCTCGCCGATGATCTTCCGCTTGTGCTCCGGCTCGGTAACGCCCGCCAGCTTGCTCAGGAAGCGCGGTCCCGCGTTGACGCGGCGTACATCCACATGGAACTGGTGCTTCATCACCTGCTCCACCTGGTCTCTCTCGTCCTTCCGCAGCAGTCCGTGGTCCACGAAAATGCACGTCAGCTGATCGCCCACCGCCCGCTGCAAAAGCGCTGCCGCCACCGAACTGTCCACGCCGCCGGACAGCGCCAGAAGCACGCGGCCGTCGCCGATCTGCCGCCGGCACTCCGCCACGGCCTCGTCCAGATAGGACGCCATGCTCCACTCGGCGCTGAAGCCGCATACCTTGTACAGGAAGTTTTCCAGCACCTGCATACCGTACTCCGTGTGCTGTACCTCCGGGTGGAACTGCACGCCATACAGCTTCCGATCCGCGTTTTCCACAGCGGCGAAGCCGCAGCCGTCGGTGGTCGCGATGACCTTAAAGCCCGGGGCGATACGCTCCACCTCCACGCCGTGGCTCATCCAGCACACGGACGTCTCCGGCACACCGGCAAACAGGGGGGAGGCCGTGTGGGTCAGCTGGATCTTGCCGTACTCCCGCGTCTCCGCCTTGCGGCACTGACCGCCCAGCAGCTGCATCATCAGCTGCTGTCCGTAGCAGATGCCCAGCACGGGGATGCCCATTTCAAACAGCGCTCTGTCCACCATGGGGGCGTTGGGCTCGAACACGGTGGCGGGGCCGCCGGTGAGGATCAGCGCATCTGGCCCAAAGGCGCGGATATCCGCCATGCTCAGCCGATAGGACTTGATCTCGCAGTATACGCCGCACTCACGGACACGCCGTGCCACCAGCAGGTTATACTGCCCGCCGAAATCCAGAACCAGCACCTTTTTCATGTCAGTCGTCCTCCCGGAAGCGGATCACGCCGTTCTCGGCGCTGTCGATAACGGCCAGGGATTTGATGGGATAGCCCTCCCGGCGCAGGCTGTCGCCGCCGTCCTGAAAGCCCTTCTCCACCGCCACGCCGATGCCCGCCAGCTGCGCGCCGGCCTTGTTCACGATGTCGATCAGGCCGCGCATGGCGTAGCCCTTGGCCATGAAGTCGTCAATGATGAGAACCTTGTCGTCCTTGGTGATCCAGTCCTGGCTCACCAGCAGTGTGACCTTTTTCTTGTAGGTGTAAGAAAAAATATCACTCTGGTACAAACCGCCCTCGATGTTGTCGCTCTTGGCCTTCTTGGCAAAGACCATGGGTACACCATACCGTTCGGCGCAGATCGTCGCCAGCGCAATACCGCTGGCCTCTGCCGTAAGCACCATCGTGATATTTTTTACGTCAAAATACTTGGCAAACTCGTCCGCCAGATCCCGCATCAGCGCCGTGTCGACGCGATGGTTCAAAAAACCGTCCACCTTGATGATGTTACCGGGCAGGACGCGGCCCTCCCGCAGGATACGCTCCTTCAGCTGCTGCATGACCACCACTTCCTCTCGTGAGATATAGTACACCTACTATACCTGATTTCGCAGGGAAAAGCGACAGGGAAAAACGGAGAACTATTTAGACGTGTTTTGCTGTTTTTTGTGGGTTTTACCGGAGCGAAAAGCCCTGCTCATAGCTTGGATAAGCTGTCCTTGACAAAGTCCGTAAACCGCTCCGCGGCAGCGGACTGGGGCACATCGCTCAGCAGGCACATATCCACACTGCGGGCCGGTATCTCAAAGGAGGTCTTCAGCTTTTTCAACCGTCCGCTGTCCAGCTCCTTCCGGACAAACTCCTCCGTCACGCCGGCCACACCGAAGCCGATGGCCGCCAGATCCACCAGCAGGCTCCGGGCGCCCAACTCGATCTCCGGGTTCAGCTTCAGCCCATTCTGCAAAAAGAACCGTTCCAGATACAAACGGCTGGAGGCCTTGCGCTCCAGCAGGATCAGCGGGAACGCCGCGATCTCATCCAGCGTGTATACGTGCCGGAAGTCGCAGGGATACTCCGCCCCCGCCACAAAGATGGCGTGGGTATCGAAGCAGGGATATATCCGCAGCCCGGCATCGTCCGCCGGTGTGCTGGCAAAGGCGATGTCCACCTTGCCGGAGCGCAGCAGCCCCAGCACCTTGTGGCTTCGTCCGGACACGATCTGGATGTGGATGGCCGGGTGCCGCTTGTGGAACGCGTCCAGATACGGCAGCAGGAACTGGCTGGTCACGGTGTCGCTGGCGCCGATGGTCAGCTGTCCCATCTGCAATTCCCGGGTCTGGCTCAGCTTTTCCTCGCCCGTCTCCAGCAGGCCCATGGCGCTGCGGACGTACTCATACAGCATCTGCCCCTCGGCGGTCAGCGTCACGCCACGGCTGTTCCGCGCGAATAGACGGGTCTGCAGGTCGCGCTCCAGCTGCTTGATGGACTGGCTCACCGCCGACTGGGAGATATACAGTGCCTGTGCCGCGGCCGTGATGTTGCCCACCTCGGCGACCTCCTTAAAAACCCGGTACAGCTCCAGCTTTACGGACATAAAAACCGCCTCCTATTAGTTCCGGTGATAGCACCGCAAAAAATCGTTGTTTTGATTATAGCAGATTTTTTGCCGAATACAAGAGGAAATTGTACCGCGCATGGTGATTTCCCTTGCATACGCCGCCGCGGTGTGGTAAGATGAGTGCTGTTGAGAAAAGGAGGGCGCTTATGAACCGACTGAAAGATATCTGGGGCGGACAGGATGACATGAACCGTGTGCTGCTCCTCATTGCCGTCGCCGTCTTTGCCTGGAGCCTGATCGAGGGCCACGGTATGTACGGTGCCCTGCTGGCCGTCGTGGTCCTGTTCCTGATGGTCAGTCGTCACGGTCAGCGCATCAAGCGCTTCGGCCGCTTGTACGGCACGCTCTATTTCCCCATGCCGGACGGAGAGATTGTCCCCCGCACCTTTGAGCAGGTGAAGACCGAGTATCTCCGCGGCGCCCAGGGCCGCTATGCCGGCCGCGCGGTGGAGCTGCGCTTCCCCTGGTGGTATCTGAACAGCGCCGGGGAGATCGACACCGGCTTCGGCCTCACCGTCCGTCTTTCGGGCAGCGCAGAGCTGCTGGACGAGGCGAAGCGCCTGCGCCGGGGCGACTGCGTCCGCATGACCGGCACTCTGGTGGCCGAGAGCAAAAACTACTTCTGCGTCGGCGAAGTGGAGACGCTGGAACGCATCTCCGAAAAAGATCTGTACCCATTCAAAAAGAAATAAACGCAAAAACCACACAAAGGAGAGTATCACTATGAGCTTTATGATCGAGACGTCCGCACGTCACATCCACCTGACCCAGGAGACTGTGGAAAAGCTGTTCGGCGCAGGCTATCAGCTGACCATCCGCAAGCCCCTGTCCTATCCCGGCCAGTACGCCTGCAACGAGCGCCTGACCATCGTTGGCCCCAAGAAGGAGATGGCCAATGTGTCCATCCTGGGCCCCACCCGTAAGGCGGACCAGGTGGAGGTTTCCGCCACTGACGCCCGCACCCTGGGCATCGACGCCCCCATCCGCGAAAGCGGCGACGTGAAGGGCTCCGGCGCCTGTAAGCTGATCGGGCCCGCCGGTGAGGTGGAGCTGTCCGAAGGCGTCATCGTGGCGAAGCGCCACCTGCACGTCACCGAGGAGGATGCCGCCGCCATGGGCATCAAGAACGGCGAGATCATCAAGGTCGCCTGCGGCGGTGAGGGCCGCAAGCTGATCTTCGACGATGTAGTTGTCCGCGTCAATGTGGGCGGTGCTACCACTATGCACATCGACACCGACGAGTCCCAGGCTGCCAATGGCCCCACCGTGGGCGAGCTGGTCCGCTGACAAGCGCAAAAAATGACCGCCCGTAAGGGCGGTCATTTTTTGCGCGCTTTTACCGTACCGTCAGCAGCTTCACGTTTCCACTGACCGTCTGGAATTCCCACGCGGCGTCCTCCACCGTAGTGAAGGTCACGTCGCTGCTGAGCTTGCCGCTGGTGGTCTTAAATTCTACCGGCAGGGGAGAGGGCAGCGTGCTGAGATCGCACAGCTGCATGACGATGCTCCCGCTGCTGGTTTCTGCTTCCAGCTCTGTCGGCATGATGTCCAGCGCCAGGTCAATGCTGCCGCTGACGCTGTCCGCTTCCAGCTTTTGGGTGCGGACGCTTCCGCTGATGCTTCCACTGGTGGTGGACAGGGATATCTCCCCGGCGTTGGCCGCATAGACACTGATCTCACCGCTGACGCTGGTGACGTCAAGCTCCTGAAGCGTCAGCGTGTCCTCGTCCGTCAGATCCACCGATACCCCGGCACTGACCGTCTTGATGTCCAGCTCGTGCAGCACAAGGCTTCGGGGCAGCCTCACCACCAGACGCTTCTCCTCCGTTGCGCTCATCAGCTGGGGCTGGGAGCGTATGTCCAGCGTGCCCTTGTCCTCGTTTACCTGCCATTCCATCTTCAGTGCCGCATCGCTGCCGTCCATCATCGTCTCCGACAACTGTATGCCCTCGCCGTCATACAGCTCCACATTCACCTGGCCGCTGACCCACTCGATGTCGATGGCGCGAAAACCGTTCAGCTGCACCACATCCGTGTTGCCCAGCGTATAGCCCGTGTCCGGCGTATAGGTCGCGCTGTCTGTTCCGCTGCCGTCCGTGTGGCTTTGCTCGCCGCATCCCGCCAATATAAGGATCGCGGCCAGCGCCAGCGCTGACCAAAGTGTTTTCCGCATAGGATACCTCCTTGTTATCGTCTCAGCTTGTCCCAAATGCAGACCGTTCCCGTCTCTCTTGTTCGGTTCATATCGATGACCCGCTGGTTCCGGCTGCCCCGGAACTGCAGCGAGATATCCTTCAGTTCCTTCATAAACCGTCCGTCCACCAGCACGTCGATGCACGCGAGCATCTCATCCGTTGCTTCGCACCGGGGATAGCTGCCGTCTGCCAGCAGCTCATCGTCCAGCCGGAACCCGGTAAAGCACCATATGGTCTTGCCCGGATACTTCACCTTGACCTCCCGCAGCAGCGGCAGCAGCTCCCGCTGGTTCCGCGGCTCGAAGGGCTCGCCGCCCAGCACCGTCAGTCCGTTTACAAAGGGCTTGTCCAGCTCCGCGAATATCTCCGCCTTGGTGTCCTCCGTGAATTCCTTTCCGTAGTCAAAATCCCACGTCTGGGGCTGAAAGCAGTCCGGGCAGTGGTTGGTGCAGCCGGATACGAACAGCGTCACCCGCACGCCGATACCGTTGGCAATATCACATTTCTTCAATTCTCCGTAATGCATGGAACGACCTCCTGACCCTGAGTATAGACCACAAAGGTTAAAATAATATTAAAATAGAGCTGAAAAATAAAAGGGGAAAAAGCAAGGTGAAAAACAGGGGCGGGCATAAGCCCGCCCCGCGTTTGAAGAGAATTACAGGTGCAGTACGCGGTCCTTGATCTCCTGCGTCCGCCCCTGATTCCAGAACTGTGTGCCGATATAGCCGCAGGTCCGCCGGGCCACGTTCATCTTGTCCTGATCCGTGTTGCCGCACTGGGGGCATTTCCAGATCAGCTTGCCGTCCTCCTCGACCACCTCAATCTCACCGTCCCAGCCGCACACCTGGCAGTAGTCGCTCTTGGTGTTCAGCTCCGCGTAGATGATGTGGTCGTAGATGAACTTCATCACCTCCAGCACCGCGTCCAGATTGTTCTGCATATCCGGCACCTCCACGTAGCTGATGGCTCCGCCGGGGGACAGGTGCTGGAACTGCGCCTCGAACTCCAGCTTCTTGAACGCGTCGATCGGCTCGGTGACGTGCACATGATAGCTGTTGGTGATATATCCCTTGTCCGTGATGCCCTCGATGACGCCAAAGCGCTTCTGCAAACACTTGGCGAACTTATAGGTAGTGGACTCCAGCGGTGTGCCGTACAGGGAGAAATCGATGTTGTGCTGCGCCTTCCAGGTCTTGCAGGCGGCGTTCAGCTTGTGCATGATCTCCAGTGCGAAGGGCGTGGCGCTGGGGTCGGTGTGGCTCTTGCCGGTCATGTACTTCACGCACTCATACAGTCCCGCGTAGCCCAGGGAAATGGTGGAGTATCCGCCGTACAGCAGCTTGTCGATGGGTTCGCCCTTCTTCAGCCGCGCGCAGGCGCCGTACTGCCAAAGGATGGGCGCCGCGTCGGACAGCGTGCCCTTCAGGCGCTCGTGGCGGCACAGCAGCGCCCGGTGGCACAGCTCCATGCGCTCGTCGAAAATGCGCCAGAACTTCTCGATATTCCCGCCGGAGCTCAGGGCGATGTCCGGCAGGTTCACGGTCACGACGCCCTGGTTGAACCGCCCGTAGTACTTGGGGTTCCCGTCCTCGTCCACATAGGGGGTCAGGAAGCTGCGGCAGCCCATGCAGGGATAGCAGTGGCCGTTGCCGTTCTTGTCCACCTTCAGCTCCAGCATCTTCTTCTCGCTGATATAGTCCGGCACCATCCGCTTGGCGGTGCACTTGGCGGCCAGCTTTGTCAGCTCCCAGTATTTGCTGCCTTCGCGGATGTTGTCCTCCTCCAGCACATAGATGAGCTTGGGGAACGCCGGCGTGACCCACACGCCCTTTTCATTCTTCACGCCCTGGTACCGCTGCAGCAGCGTCTCCTCAATGATCAGGGCCAGGTCGTCCTTTTCCTGCTGATTCTTGGCCTCGCCCAGATACATGAACACCGTTACGAAGGGGGCCTGTCCGTTGGTGGTCAGCAGCGTGACCACCTGATACTGTATGGTCTGCACGCCGCGGCGGATCTCCTCCCGCAGCCGCTTTTCCGCGATGGAGTTGATCTTGTCCTTGGTGACAGCCACGCCCACGGCGTCGAACTCGTCCCGCACGCTGGCGCGGATCTTTTCCCGGCTGATCTGCACGAAGGGTGCCAGATGAGTCAGAGAGATGGACTGTCCGCCGTACTGGTTGCTGGCTACCTGCGCCACGATCTGGGTGGCGATGTTGCAGGCGGTGGCGAAGCTGTGGGGCTTCTCGATCAGCGTTCCGGTGATGACGGTGCCGTTCTGCAGCATATCCTCCAGATTGACCAGGTCGCAGTTGTGCATATGCTGGGCGTAATAATCCGTGTCATGGAAGTGGATGATGCCCTCATTGTGGGCTTCCACGATGTCCTTGGGCAGCAGAATGCGGTTGGTGATGTCCCGGCTGACTTCGCCGGCCATATAGTCCCGCTGGGTGGAGTTCACCACCGGGTTCTTGTTGGAGTTCTCCTGCTTGGCCTCCTCGTTGTTGCACTCGATGAGGCTGAGGATCTTGTCGTCGGTGGTATTGGACTTACGCACCAGAGAACGGGTGTAGCGGTAGGTGATATAGTGCTTGGCCACCTCGAAAGCGCCGTGGGCCATGATATAGTGCTCCACCATATCCTGTATCTCCTCCACGGTAGGTGCGCGGTTCATCTTCTGGCACTGCAGGTCCACGGACTCCGCGATGCGCTGGATCTGCACCGGCGTCATCCGATCCACTTCCTCCACGGACTCGTTGGCCTTGGTGATGGCGATAATGATCTTGGTGATGTCGAAGCCCACCTCGGCGCCGTTTCTCTTGATGATCTTCATGGTACGTCCTCCTATCTCATCTATCTCTCCCTGCCGTCCCGGCGGCACACAGCTCTAAGCCTGCACCCGCAGCGATGCGTGTGTTGATATAATACACTACATCTTGTGCCGTTTCAAGAGCAAAAAACAAAATATAGGAAAATAACCTGCCAAAAAGTACACCCTATTTTTGTGCACTTTGTCAAAGTTACACAAGATATAGTGATTTGTCCACCGCACAAACACACTAAATGTAGTGCCGGTATGCCGCGAAGTTGTCAGAAGCACCATCTCTGGCCGTTAAAGCACGGCACAGTATGAAATATCCCATTGCGCGGATATGCATAATATGGTATACTGACTCAAATACGTTATTCTGTCGAAAGGAGGGCCGGCTATGCGTGGCGATACCCGTTCCCTGATCCACGGCATCATCAACCTGATCGTTCCGTTCTTTATCTACGACCTGGCCTCGCTGTTGGTGGGCGCCATCACTGCGGCCAACTATGATCCCTGGCTGGCCTTCTGGCCCATGACCATTCTGCTGTGGCTGCCCTTTGTGTCTGACGCGGTCTGCGTCGTGGTGGCTGCCGTGCGCTTCCAGCGTCGGGGCCGTACCCGCGCGCTGCTGGGACTGATCTTCTCCGTGGGCGCAGCGGCGCTGTACTATATGCTGCGCTTCCAGCTGCATTTCACGCTGTCCCAGCTGAAAGATATGTTCTGACAGGGAGGAGGACCCCCATGCGTCCCGATTTCATTCCCGTCGGCGCTGTTGTCAACGCCCACGGTATCCGCGGCGAGGTCAAGGTGAACCCCGCCGGCTTCGACCCGGAGTTCATCGCCTCGTTCAAGACCATCTATATCGGCGGTCAGCCCGTGAAGGTCATCTCCGCCCGGGTCCATAAATCCACCGTCCTGCTGGCCTTGCCCGGCGTCGCCACTATGGACGATGCCCTGGCGCTGAAGGGCAAAACGGTCTCCATCCGCCGCACCGACGCCAAGCTGCCCAAGGGCCAGTACTTCGATGCCGAGCTGGAGGGCTGTACCGTTCTGGACGATGCCACCGGCGAAGAACTGGGCAAGCTGGACAAGGTGCTCCACTATCCCGCCCACAAGGTCTACCAGGTCCGTGGCGGTGCCCACGAGTACCTGATCCCCGCCGTGCCGGAAGTCTTTATCGCTTCCGCGGACCCGGATGCCGGAATCATTCGCGTACACATGATGAAAGGACTGGCCACCGATGAGAATTGACATCATGACCCTGTTCCCCGACGCGGTGGAAGCGATGATGGGTTCGTCCATCATCGGTCGTGCCCGGGAACGGGGCTTTGTCACTATACAGACCCACCAGATACGGGACTACACCACCAACAAGCAGATGCAGGTGGATGACTATCCCTACGGCGGCGGCCGCGGCGCGGTCATGCAGGCAGATCCTCTGTACCGCTGCTGGCAGCATATCTGCGATGAAGCGGGGGAGAGGGTCCACACCATCTATATGTCCCCCTGCGGCCGGGTGCTGACCCAGCAGGTGGCCCGTGAACTGAAGGCACAGTATGACCATCTTATCCTGGTCTGCGGCCACTACGAGGGCGTGGATCAGCGCTTCCTGGACGAGTGCGTGGACGAGGAGATATCCACAGGCGACTTTGTCCTCACCGGCGGCGAGATACCCGCCATGGCTCTGGCGGACTGCCTGTGCCGCATGGTCCCCGGCGTCCTGCCGGAGGAGAGCTGCTACACCGACGAGAGCCACTGGAACGGCCTTTTGGAGTATCCCCAGTACTCCCGCCCGGAGGAATGGCACGGCCGCAGGGTGCCCGAGGTCCTGCTCAGCGGCCATCACGGCAATGTGGCTGACTGGCGCACGAAGGAGAGCTACAAGCGCACCATGGCCCGCCGCCCGGATATGTGGGCGCGGTTCGACCTGACCCAGGTCCACAGCCGCCACGACAAGAAGGTCCTGGCCCAGGCCCTGGAGGAATACGCCCGGGAGCAGGGCGGTGCCCCTGAAACCGAATAAGCCGAAAGCGGCAGGGAGGTCCCTGCCGCTTTTTCCCGGTTATTTTCACGGATTTGCCAGAAAAACGACACTTATTCCAATTTCGCTGTTGTACTTCGCCCAAAAATCCGCTATAATAAGGAAGCGAAATCCGGCAGTATGCTGAAAATATGAGGAGGAACACCGAATGAACGAGAAATACAGCGCTCTGTTTACCCCCTGGAAGATCGGCAACGTGGAGATCAAGAACCGTATCGTGCAGCCCTCTATGGGCGGTACGTCCCTGTTCGGCTGGCTGGAGCCCTGTCACTTCGACAAGGAAGCGGCCTACCACATCCTGAACCGCGCCCAGAACAACGTGGGCCTGGTGCTGCCGGGTATGCAGTGTGTCCGCGACACCATGGGCGGCCGCTGGCTGTACCAGAACAAAAAGATGTTCAAGGACCTGGCCGAGTGGCTGCCGGAGTTCCACAAGACCGGCTCCAAGCTGTTTGTCCAGCTGTCCGCCGGTATGGGCCGTTCCATGGCCATCAACGAGATCATGGTCAAGATGCTCCAGAACAAGGCCTTCGGCGCCGTGGGCAAGCCCTTCCTGAACGTGGACTACATCACCGCCTCCGCCTCCGCCACCCCCAACCGCTGGTATCCCGAGTGCAAGTCCCGCCCTCTGACCGTGGAGGAGATCCACGAGATGGTGGACGCCTTTGCCAAGACCGCCAAGCTCCTGCAGGATGCCGGCGTTGACGGTGTCGAGATCCACGCGGTGCATGAGGGCTATCTGCTGGACCAGTTCACCATTGCCAACATGAACTACCGTACCGACGAGTACGGCGGCTCCTTTGAAAACCGCTACCGCTTCGCTGTGGAGATCGTCCAGGCCATCAAGGCCGTCTGCGGCAAGGACTTCCCCGTGGCCCTGCGTTACTCCGTGGTGTCCAAGACCAAGGGCTTCGGCCAGGGCGCCGTTCCCGGCGAGGAGTTCGTGGAGTTCGGCCGCGATATGGCCGAGTCCGAGAAGGCCATCAAGTATCTGGAGGATGCCGGCTACGATATGTTCGACTGCGACAACGGCACCTACGATGCCTGGTACTGGGCCCATCCCCCGGTCTATATGCCCGAGAACTGCAACCTCTCCGAGGTGGAACACATCAAGAACTTCACCTCCAAGCCCGTGGTCTGCGCCGGTAAGATGGACCCCGCCAAGGCCGCCGAGGAGATCGCCGCCGGACGTCTGGACGCCGTGGGCATCGCCCGCCAGAACCTGGTGGACCCCGAGTGGGTCAATAAGATCCTGGAGGACCGGGTGGAGGACATCAAGCCCTGCATCAACTGTCACAACGCCTGCTTCAGCTTCAACAAGTCCAAGAGTACACCCAATATGCAGCCCATGGACGACTCTCTGCACCTGGCCCGCTGCGCCCTGACGCCCAGCACCATGCAGCACAACAGGTACAAGATCGTTCCCACCCGCAAGCCCAAGAAGGTCGCCATCATCGGCGGCGGTATCGGCGGCATGGAGTGCGCCCTGGTGCTCAAGCAGCGCGGCCACACCCCCGTCATCTTCGAAAAGACAAGCGAGCTGGGCGGCCTGTACATCACCGCCTCCGCCATGAGCTTCAAGGAGGCCGACAAGGCCCTGCTGCGCTGGTACGAGCGTGAGCTGAAGAAGAACGACATCGAGGTCCGCTTCAACATGGAGATCAACGCCCCCGCCACCCTGCGCCGTGAGTTTGACGAGATCATCGTCTGCACCGGCTCCCACCCCAAGACCCTGCCGGTCAAGGGCTTCAACAAGACCATCAACTTCACCCAGCTGCTGTTGAACCAGGTGGACGCCGGCGACCGCATCGTCTTCTTCGGCGGCGGCCAGTCCTCCTGCGAGGCCGCCTATGAGATGGTCCTCCAGGGCAAGCACCCCATCATCGTGGAGTACGCCGACGACCTGATCGCCACCCCCGGCACCTGCCTGGCCAACGCCTCCTTCCTCCGCGAGATGCTGGCGTTCAAGAAGGTCCCCGTCTACCTGAACGCCACCATCACCGAGATCGGCGACGGCTTCGTCATGGTCAAGCAGCAGGACGGCACCGAGATCCGCATCGAGTGCGACAGCGTGGTCAACGGCATCGGCTTCGTGCCCGCGCCCATCGCCGCCGATGACCACAAGGTCTACCGTGTCGGCACCTGCGAGAAGTGGGGCAACCTCCGCAACGTCATCTGGGGCGCCTGGGACGTCTGTATGCACATCTGATCCCGTCCCCCGCGCCCGCAGGCGCGGAATCCCCAAAGCCTTCCCCTTGAGGGGTTCGCGGTGTTGAATGACAGGCCGGTGGCCTGTCAGACCCGCGAACCGACCGACTCGCAGGGAGACAGGTGGCAACGCGAAGCGTTGACGGATGAGGTGTCATTGCGAAGCCAGTCCGCAGCCCGACGTGGCAATCCGTTCCACAAAAAAAGAAGCACCCTCCGGGTGCTTCTTTTTCCCTGTCATTGCGCGCCCGCCCCGCCGTGGCGATCCGCCCCCGTCCCCCCGAGGGGGGATATTTCCAAAGAAGGGGGGACGCGCACGTCCGCCCCTTCTTTGGCCGCTTCAAGGGGATAGGATTCTCAAGGAAAGGGGGAAATCGGAATCCCCCTTTCCTTGAGCCGTTCTTTGGTCACTTTCTTTTGGCAAAGAAAGTGACAGAAAAACCGTGCTCGCGCCCGAGGGCGCGAAACCCTCCCCACGCAAAAAAAGAAGCACCCTCCGGGTGCTTCTTTTTCATGCCAATTCGCTTCCTCTTTGCCTTTCCCTTGAGGGGTTCGCGGTGTTGAATGACAGGCCGGTGGCCTGTCAGACCCGCGAACCGACCGACCCGCAGGGAGACAGGTGGCAACGCGAAGCGTTGACGGATGAGGTGTCGCGCGCAGCGCGCCACGTCCTTACTTCCCGTCCTCCTCGTGATACATCCCCGGGAACATGGCCTTCAGCAGCGCATACGTCCGGTTGTGGCTGTCGGTCCACTCGCCGTGCTCCGCCGCCAGCTTTGCCTTGTCGCCATACACCTCCAGCGCGTGGCAGGTGTCCACATAGGCCTTCTGCATCTGCCGCATCCGCGCGCTCATGTGCTGCAAAAGGCTCATGATCTTCGCCGGCTTCTCCCGGAAGTACGCGCTGAAGTTGTCATAGGTGATCTCGCTGACGATGGTGTTCTCCAGCGCCACCGCCGTGGTGTTCCGGGGCCGCGACTCCAGAAAGCTGATGACGTTGAAGAAGTCGCCCTCCTGCAGGGTCACCACCTCCACCTGTTCCGGCATCCCATAGTCGAAGTACACCCCCACGCTGCCGTAGAGGATGTTGTACATGCTCATCACCATCTCCTTGGGTCGGCAGATGATCTCGCCCTTCTTATAGCGTTTTTCCGTATGCGGCATAAAAAACCTCCTGAAATGCGCCTGTTGACGCAGCTTTGTGTGCGCCTTGCGCAGAAAAAGTGATAAGGTATCAACAAAGTACAAAAAAGGGAACATAAAAGTAAAGCATCGCTGCCTAAATTGTATCATATACGTGCCCGCTTGTCGACACTTTTTCTTGCCAAAACAAACCAAATGTGTCATACTGAGGGGGTAAAGGAAGTGGAACATTTTGAACTATTTTGCCCCAAAACTATCCTCTGATGAGCTGCGTAAAATGAGCGCCATCGCCCTGGCCCATATGGGTGATGCGGTCTATGAAACGCTGGTCCGCACCTGGCTTTGTGTCCACGGTACAGCGACAGGCAAGGATCTACACCGCGCCACCATCGCCCTGGTCTGCGCCCCCGCCCAGGCGGAAAAAATGCAGAAGGTGCTCCCGCTGCTCACGGACGAGGAGCAGGCGGTCTACAAGCGCGGCCGCAACGCCAACGTCCACACCATGTCCCGCAGCGCCACCCCGGCCCAGTACCATTCCGCCACCGGTTTGGAGTGTTTAATGGGCTATTTATACTTAAAAGGTGATAAAAACCGCGCGGAGGAGCTGTTCCGCGCCATGATGGAGGAGACCTGATATGCCCCTGGATGCCGTATGCCTG
>ULXH01007668.1_pt1 | contig 20546 bp, 15 predicted proteins | sample 1961101 | NCBI WGS metagenome assembly ULXH01 (sample SAMEA4835833, study PRJEB28245) | human gut metagenome | biome: gut microbiome; material: fecal sample | place: Denmark | collected 2008 | reverse complement strand
TAAGCTGAGTTTTTATATACTTAGCCTAAGTATAGAACTTTCATGGTGAAGGGAGTAGTTTTTCAATGTGAGGGTTCCTGGATTTATCGGAAAGAAAAATCTGGCGATTCGAATGATATTCTATACCTTCAGGTTGGATACTTATATATTTAGGCTAGATATATAGAATTTCTAATAATGTGACAACTTTTTCTTTGCAAGTTATCGACTTTAAGTTCTGTAGTCTTAATTGTAAAAGCTCTTATGTTACGGCAATATTAATATGTATAAAATGCATGTAAAAAAATAAGGCCATCTCAACTTTATATTGAGACAGCCTCATTTTATATATGGTCAGACTACCGTGTCTGCCTATTTATTTCTAATCTTAAGACTATATTAATCCGGACAGCGAACTCCTTCTACGAATTTAAGGTCGTACCATCCGGCATATTTTGCGTCGTATCCGTTTCCTGTAAGGTCGGTTATGATGTCTTCATTCTCTGGAGAAGCTTCGTTAAATCTCCAATAAGCTACCAAGCCTTCCGACAATGGATCTACCCAGCATACATTGTTTTTCAATTCAGCTGCCGAACGAGCTACAGCCCATACACGAGCTTCGCTTACATATCCATCCATATAACGGTTGTCTGCTGCAGACTGACCGATATAGAACGATGCGTTCTTATCTTGCCCATAAGCCTGTGTTAAATCGACAGTACCGCGTGAGTCGGGAAGTTCTCCCTGCAATTCACCATTAATGTAAATAAGCTTCTTGCCTTGTGCACCGTCGTATACGCAAGCCAAATGTACCCACTTGTCATTGGGCAACACATCTCTTGAATCGACAGCTGGGCTACCTCCACTCAACTGCAGTTTCCAACCACTATTTCTGTCGCCTGCTGTACGCAAACAGAAGTTCTCTTCCAATCCCATAACAGAGAAGCACCATTTTCCACTGTAAGAAGTCATCGATTTGAAACGAACACGTGCTTCAAATGTTACACTGCTCAATGCTTTGGTATCGAACTTAGATTCTTTTCTGAAGTCGACTTTGAAATAACCGTTACCTCTAGATATATCTGCAGCCTGAGTTATAAGAATCTGATTAATTACAATGTAGATGGTACGTGAACCTTCAATAATAGACAAGTTATTATCCGATACGCTTGCAATACTTACAGGAAGCAGATAAGTTTTACCCATCTTCAACTCATCGCGGTTTACAACACTTAAACGTACACCGTTAGAAGAAGTGTTCTTTCCGTTTTCGATGGTCAGTGTAGTATTCTCCAACTGATATGAGCTTTCAGGAAGAACTTCGTAATTCTTCTTATATTCCTTATTGAAAGACTCCACCAACTCAGGAGAAGCCTTCATACTCACTTCTACATTACCACCTACAGCACACGATGAAGCTACTTTTACTCCGATAGCCGAAGGTAATTCATCAACTGTCAGATTAGCGATTGGCGTCAACTGGTCTGCACCAACAACATATACTCCTTCATAATATTTCTGACTTTCCTGGCATGAAGCTATTAGAAGGACAAGCAAGCTTAATAATATATTTTTTATACTCTGTTTCATTTTTCTAAACTTTAATGTTCGTTCATTAGTCTGATTGCGTTACGTGTCCATTTGTAATTAGGATTAGAACGATAATCGTTCTCCATGTGATAAGTACCACATCCACCTTTACGGGTAAGTTTTCCGTCATACATTGGTTGGAAACGTGCCATACCTTCTAATGAAGGTACTCTTCCACCTTCTCTCAATGTATGCGAAACTCCTCCATTTGCATATCTACCACCTTCAAAGGTTTCTGCAAAAATGTATTGTTCAGGCTTCCATCCTCTTGAAGCGGCATTGTTGAAGCGGCTCTGCAAATCTTGGTATCCATAAGAATTATATGACTGAACTACACCATAGTTAAAATATTCAGCCAATCCATCTTTCAAATGATAAGGCACGCCGTCAATGATTAACAGATTACGAGTTCCCGACTTAGGACCGATGTATTTACCCAATGCCTTTACGAAAATCTCCATGTTATCCATATAGTTAGGCCATGCATAAGAAGGGCCAACCAAAGGACCTGTAAAAGGCACTCCAGGGAATTCCTGATAACCCGGTTCATAGTCGAGGTCGATACCCTGATAACCGTATTTATACATAGTATCTACCAAAGACTTAGCGTATTCTTCGATTCCTTCCGGAGTAGCGATTTCATGGTTTTCGCCAGACATAAATTCTTCTGGAATTTTGTGAGCGAATATGGTATATGTAACACGAGTACCCTTTACATCCTGAACATAACGCAAGTCCTCAAGCTGCTTTTCTGACAAGTTCTGATAAGCTCCCCAAATAGAGATGATATCTACACTGTCGGGCACACTTCTCAAATAGTTAATCATATCAGCAGAGTTTGCTGTCCATCCGCCAAACCAACCGAAGAAGACTTCATGGTCGTCTCTTGCCTTATATGCCCTCAAGTTTTCCCAATACTCTTCGGACTTCTCGTCGGGCACTACCACATCCAAAGCTTCTATATCTGTATTACACGAAACTATTCCCGTACAAACCAGTACGAAAAACATCATATATGTTAATAATTTCTTCATGTCGTTTTATCTAAAAAAGATGATTACTTATTTTCTACATCCCACCATAAGCGAGTTGCTCCGTTATCCGGTCCACCCAATAAAGTAATGGCCTTTTCAACCTCTTCTTTATTACCCTGATATTCAGAGTTAGGGAACGGAACACGACGAATTTGCATAGAAGAGCTAATAACGCCACCACTCTCATTATTAACAATTTCATAGAGTTTAGGATAACCTGTTCTGCGGAATTCAGTCCATGCTTCCTGTCCTAACGGATACATCGCTATCCATTTCTGAGTGATAATCTGCTCTAGCTGTTCAACTTCGCTATCTTCACTCCAAGCTACTGTAATATTAGACGGAGCCGGTGCAGAAGGACTAGATCTAAATCCAGGATATTTTGCTGGAGTATTAGAGCTGTAAAGATAATCTTCTACGCCTTTCAATCCGTGTTGTTCGAAAGAAGCACGTATACCATCATTATAAAAGTCTTCAGCATCGCCGTTCATATTCCATCCCTTCAATGCGCCTTCTGCACGCAAGAAGTAAACTTCGGCAGCCGTCATCCAAACATAAGGAGTACCCTGCAAAATATTTGGCTTAGAAAGTCCTGTATTACCTTTAAAAATATCACCATTCTTATGTCCGTTACGCAATCCACGATACTTACCATCCTGTGTGGGTTGGAAGAATACAGAGATACGCGGGTCATTAAAGCCATTCAAATAGGCATCCATTGTAGCTCCCATTACATCTTCTTCATAACCGTCTGAGCTACTGATGCTGTGGATTGGATTATGATAGGTATATGAAAGAGCCGGATTAGTCTGCACGGTAGGGTTACCATCGTTTGATTCAATTACTCCATACTGATGTGCGATAGCCGATTCTGCAATTTCCTTAGCTTCTGGATAAACAGCGCTTACACGCATAGCCAAACGCAATTTCAAAGAATTAGCAAAACGAATCCAGTTAGGAATATTACTGTTGAAAATCAAGTCAAACTTAGCCAAAGCCTTCGAGTTAGGAGTAGCTTGGTCAAACTTAGTCAAGATATCGATAGCATGATCTAACTCTTTAAAGAAGGATTTGTAAATTTCTTCCTGCGAATCGTAAGGCACGGGGTTAGTCAAACCAAATTTCAGATAAGGCAGCGGACCGTACATATCTGTAGCCTTATGTACGGCTTCTACTTTCACAACTTCGCCCACAGCAAACAATACTGATGTAGAGTCAACCTTTTGGCGTAGGATGTTCCATGAAGACAGAAATTCAACAAATGTACTCTTAAAAGGAGCGTCTTTCCATTCGTCGGAAATAGCGTAAGTGGTACCGTTAGCACCTCCACCCCAGTTCTGTGTTGCAGCAAAATAACCTGAATACATATTACCGAAAAGGTCTTCCGAGCGCTGGAACAAGTTAACATCTTCGGGCACTACTCTACGCTGCATAGTGGTAAGATAGCCACCCCACAAGTTATCTTTTTCCAATTCTTCTTCTTGAACTTTATCAGGATCCAGATTAATCGTATCAGACATACAGCTTCCCAAGCAAACAGAAAACATCAGGAAGCAAGTTTGTATAACGTTATAGATTCTATTTTTCATTTTATTCTTCGTATTAAAGTATTAATATCAAAAGTTAACTTTTACGCCAAAACCGAAATTGCGCAAGCTAGGCGGCATAAAATAATCGAAACCCTGATAGTAAGTTCCTGTATTTGCTGTCAGTTCCGGGTCGAATGGAGCCTTCTTGTAGAACATCAGCAAATTGTGTCCAGTAAGCGACAGAGATACATTGAGCTTTTCTCCGAACCAATTAGTAGGAAGCATGTATGACAATGACATTTCACGCAAACGAACGTTAGTAGCGCTATATACATAATGTGCTAGCAAACCAGTCTTGCCTGATGCAACAACACCATAATACTGTTCTGCATCCAACTTACCCTTATTTACATTAGCTCCACCGTTATCGCGGGCATCAGCAGTTTGTTTTGAAACACCGAACTGGTCCATCAAAGCCTGTGTAGCAGAGATTACTTCACCGCCCACACGTGCATCAATCAAGAAATCGAAATCAAATCCCTTCCAAGAGAAGCTGTTTCTGAATCCAAGGTTATACTTAGGAGCTGCCGAACCTACTTTAATGTAAGTGTTTTCTTCAGCCGATACACCTCCGTTTGAAATAAGGATATCCCCGTGGAAGTCTTGTTTCAGCTTTGTAGCATAGATATCAGACATCGTACCACCTTCTTTCAAAAGCATTCTGTATGAGTCTGCGCTGGCAACGGTAAATTCTGTTGGCGATTTTATTGTAGTTCCTGTAGCACGGTCTGTTACATACTCAGGAAGCAATTCTTTAATCTTGTTTCGGTTCATTGAGTAAATCAAAGTTGAGTTCCAATTAACAGGACCTAAATTCTGATTGAAACCTACGCTCAATTCAATACCCCAGTTATTTACCTTACCAGCGTTTTCGTATGCATAAGCATATCCTGTACTAGGAGGCAATTCATATTTAAACAGCTGATTGTAAGTGTTAGAGTTATAATATGTAGCTGCGATATTCAATTTGCTATCGAACATACGCAAATCCATACCAAGCTCGAACGCTTTGGTCATTTCCGCCTTCAAATGACTTGCAGGCGAGTAGCTAGAGCTTGTGGCGTTACCATTCTTCAAAGATACAGCTGCATAAGGCAGATATGCGCTTGGAGGGTTACCTACCTGTGCGTAAGAGCCACGTATTTTCCAGAAAGAAACAATATTCTTAGGAAGCGGAACAATTTCTGACAACACCGCAGATAGACCTGCCGACGGATAAACTACATAGTCTTGAGAAGTACCTACCAATGTAGAGAACCAGTCGATACGGCCTGTTACGTCGGCATAAAGGAAATTGCGGTATCCCAATTCCACTTTACCATAGAGAGACTGAGTCTGAGTATGCAATGACTGTTTGTTATAGCTGCTTTCTGTTGCAGGAATATTACTCGGATGGAAGAAATTAGGAACTCCTACCAAATTGCCTTCGTATGTGCTCGATTTATATTGTTCATCATAGTAGCTACCACCAAGGTTTACCAACAAATGATAATCTTCACCAAATTTCTTATCTACATTCAGCAAGAAATCAAGATAGGTTGCAGTATTCTTATCGTCCTGAGTCATATAGTTACCTTGCGACTTAGAGAACAAACCGTCGGTAGAAGCGTAGAGCTTACGTTCGAAGTCAGTATAAGCATTATCAACACGTGCACGTCCGATAATATTAAGCCAATTAGTGATATTCCACTTCATAGAAAGAGATACAATGTATCGGTTTCTGTTAGTATTGAACATATTACGGTTTATAATCCAATACGGGTTCTGCATACCCAATCCCTGGTTCTTATAAGGCCAGTATTGAGTCTTGAAGTTTCTATCCGGATCATAACGTTCGTAAACTACGTATTTATTCATGTCATCGCTAGGCGGAAACAAATAAACCGGGACCAACGGGTTGTAGTACATACCCTGTCCGTTACTGTTCTGATTGTTCTGTTTAATATAGAACAATCCCATATCCATGCTCAAAACATTCTTAACGATGTCCCAAGAATTACGGAAAGTGAAGTTATAGCGATTATATTTATTGTTATCGATAATACCTTCCGAATTTACCGCACCGAAAGAGATGTGAGTCTGGTTAGTCTCAGTACCGGTAGACAAAGAAACAGAGTTCATTACATTGAATCCTGTCTGGAAGAAATCTAATGGGTTATAATTAGAAGGAGTCTCTAACTTATCGCCCCAGCTCTTGAATTCACCTTCTTTACGTCCGTAAGTATTCTGGAATTCAGGAGTAATAAACGGTTTTGAGAAATTAGTACTGTTTGAGAAACTGATTTTAGGTTTTCCTACCACACCTTTTTTAGTAGTGATCAAGATAACACCGTTAGCACCTCTGTTACCATACAAAGCAGCCGCCGAAGCACCTGTCAGTACAGACATACTTTCAATATCTTCGGGGTTGATGTTAGAGATACCGTCACCATCGGCCACTTCTACAGATTCATAGAAGTTATCTGATTGCTTGGTTCTCAATCCCTGCATCGGAACGCCATCCAAAACGTACAATGCATTATTTTCACCAAACAAAGACTTGGTACCACGCATTACTACACGTGAAGAACCTCCGGTACCCGATGAACTCTGATTGATAGTGACACCGGCGATTTTACCAGAAAGACTATTTACGAAGTTGGCATCTTTAACTCTCGTAATAACAGAAGACTTAATTTCCTGTACATTATAAGTCAATGCCTTAGCCTCTCTCTTAATACCCAACGCTGTAACAACCACTTCATCCAAAGCTTTAGCGTCAGATTTCATTGTGATGTTATAAGTAGTCTTATCGGTTACTTTTACCATCTGAGTTGTATATCCGATATAAGAAACTTTCAGCAGGTCATTTTGTGCAACATTGATTGCGAAATCACCATTCAAGTCGGTGATGGTACCAGTGCTGCCACCGTTAACAGAAACGTTAACTCCAATTAAGGCTTCTCCCTGTTCGTCTACAATTCTACCTTTAATTTCTTTTGATACAGACTTTTCCTTTTTTTCAGGAACAATCATGATATAGTTATCTTTTACCTTATAACCAAATCCTGTTCCTTTCAAAATAGCCTTGAGAGCCTGTTCAAGCGGTAAGCCTTTTACGTTCAAAGAAATACGTTTACTTCCTCCAAGTTGAGATTCGTTATAGGCGATGGACATCTTAGATTGTTTCTCAACTTCTGTCAATGCTTCTCGTAATGTTATTTCGTTTTTCTTGATAGTTATTTTTACATTACTCTGAGCAAAGAGCACTGTTTGAGCGAACATCAAACAGCAAAAAAATGTTATACATTTAGCTTTTAATAGATATAAATTCATATCTTGGTAGCGATTTTAGTGTTAAACTCATAATATATATTTTTAAATCGAAGATTTAAGCTATCAGCTTTAATGCTAAAAAAGTCATTTCATATCCGGAATCAGGCGGCATCCTTTTTCCGGATACTTTTTTACATAATAGAGATATTTAAGGTTAAAACAAAATTTTATAAAGTAGTTACTTATTCAGTTTGATATAACATATGTTCTTTTCTATTTTATAATCAAATCCTCCTACAACTTCTTTCATAACATCCATAATCTCTCTAAAGTCTGAGTTCTTACGGAAACTAAAATTATATTTATCATCACTGAAATGACTGATATTACACTGAATGGTAATATTAAAGCGACGCTCTAATTCAGCTATGATTTCTTCCATTGTATCTCCACGGAATATATATAGTCCCTTCTGCCAAGCCGTTACTGCTTCCATATCAGCATTAGCAAGCATAGCTTTTCCGTCATGCTTTTGATATACAACTTGTTGTCCTGGACTTAATATATAACTATCTGCTTCTGCTCCCCAATCTACTTTTATCTTACCTTGAAGCAATGTAGCGATAATCTCATCGCTCTCGGGATAAGCGCATACGTTGAATTCCGTACCCAAAGCTGTAACAGCTACTGTGCCAGACCTTACGATAAACGGCTTTTCTGGATTCTTTTTCACTTTGAAATTGGCTTCTCCCACCAAATACACGGTGCGAGTATCGCCTTTAAAAGCTTTAGGATAAAGTAAGAGGGTTCCAGAATTGGTTTGCACCTTACTACCGTCGGGAAGGTCGATTGTAATCATATCGCCAGCAGGGGTAAAGTTCTCTATCATGGCTACTTCAGAATACTGATGCTTAGTGTAGAAGAAAGTACCCGAAACAGAGAGAGCCAACACAATTGCCGCAACCGCTGCATACTGCCATATCCGCATATGGATTCTGCGCACCGATTTTTGTTGGTCTACACCTATCTTATTATATACACTAGAAAGAGAATCCCATGTACTCGCATTGGCCTTCGCCTCGGTTTCACTCCACAGTGTGTGCAAAGCAGCTTCTTTTTCATCAGAATGCTCTTTATCAACCAACCATTGATGAACCTCATCAACGACTTCCTCGCTGTGCTTGGAAGACGTGAATACATTGATTATTTTCTGAATATAATTCTCCATTTTATGTTGTCTTATACTATATAGACAACTAACTAAAAACAGATTACTCAATAGAAACCAAAGAAAAATGCAATTAATATGACTTTTTTTAATTCTTGCAGAGCTAAATAGATATGTCGCTCTACGGTACGGACAGAAAGATTCAGTTTTTCTGCTATCTCCTGATTGCTCATCCCTTTTTGTCGACTCATTGAAAAAACCTTTCGCCGCTGCTCGGGCATATTGTCTAAAGTAAGTTTTATCAGAAGTTGAAGTTCCTTTGCATAGAGATTATCGTATATATCGAAATCATAAGACGAGGCGTTTTCTTGAACGAATTTCTCCTGATAATTAAGTTCTACGGACTGATGCTTGAGGAAATTATAAATCTGATTACGAGTCATTGCATAGATATAGCTATCCCAAGTATCCTTATTCTCCCAAATCTCCGGGTTGTCCCACAGTTTGACGAATATATCTTGGGCTATATCTTCTGCATCTTCTTCCGACTGCAATATTTTACATGCAAAAGCTTTCACTTTAGGAAAGGTAAGAATGAAGAATTGTTCAAATTTTCTCTTCCTTTCTTGTTCTTCTGTATATGTCATCAAGATAGTCCGATTAAATTCATTGTTATTATACCCTCACTACCCCACTGATACTTAAATACTCAGTATATTATTTTTCTCTTCACATTTACCTATTTTTTATTTCTACACAATAACTAATCACGTTATTTTTTCAGATATGGATGCAAAAATAACAATAAAAATAAAAAACCGTCTTCTTAAGTAACATATTTACTATTATAACGAAGTACATTACAGACTAATTAATATGCGGCTACACAGATACCGCAAAGAAGTCTGACTAATATTTCAAGAATATGCGAGAAAAGCTACGTAAGTATATTAGAAGGATTTGTTCGGAAATTACATTTCTGCCTGTATGCTCTCTAGCAACCCGCCACAAGCGTCTTCCAGAATATCCAATACATTTTCGAAACCTTGCGCTCCGCCATAATACGGGTCTGGCACGCTGTCTACCACCTTCGTTCTACAATAATCGGTCATACGATGAATTTTCTTCATGGTTTCCAAATCAGGAGCACGGTCGTTCAGCTTGTCGATATTGCTGTCGTCCATACCCAGTATCAAATCGAAATCGAAAAAATCGTCAGTACATATCGGGCGCGACAGATGAGTTATGTTATATCCTCGCCTTATGGCATGTGCACGCATACGCTCATCGGCAGGCTCTCCGCGATGAAAAGATATCAACCCTGCCGAGTCGACCTCTACTTCATGCTCCAATCCGGCACGTTTTAAGTAAGTACGCATTATTTCTTCTGCCGACGAAGAGCGACAGATATTACCTAAACACACAAACAATATTCTTTTCATTCCGATTTTTCTTTTTCGATTCTATTATAAATCTACCTTACGATTCTCCTTTATGGATATATCCGACAATATAGTTACCGATGTCCACAATGCCAAGTCTTGCAGAGAAGCAGGATAAGGTATTTCGCCTTTCTGGTCAACCTCAACCGCTTTCAGCATGATATAATCCATCCCATGATGATGCGAATCGCACTGTATAGCCTTTTGTCCCCAGCGTTTCCAGTAGTCGCTTTCGTACTTATCTACATAAAAAGCATCGTCTTCCCAACGCTCTTCGGCACTGACACCTTCTATATATATAAGCCTTTCATTCCCCTTCCATACTCCTTTGGTGCCCTGAACTTCAAAATCAAGACTACGCGGACGAGGTAATGTAGTATCATGAACAAGCGATACAAGCACTCCCTGCTGAGTTTCTATCTGGGTAGTGATGATATCACCCGTAGCTATATGAGGAATATCAGCATCGCTACCCGACAGCTCTTTCATCTTATGACGTAACCCCACAGCCTTAGATGCGAACGAAGTAAGACAAGTCAATCGGTCGGTTTTACCTATACCGCCAATCATACAAAGCGGAGCGAATCCGTGCGTAGGATACATATCGCAGTTACGCGACAAATAGTAACCGCTGCGCCATACACTCTCTCCGCTGCGCCGTCCCAACTTTCCATTGTCATCGAGCAATAGTGAACGTAAGTCATGACGATACCCGCCACGCATATATACTATCTCTCCCAATAAGCCTTCGGTCACCATTCGATTAACCGACTGTATTTCACGTAAGAAAAGCGTATTTTCTAGAGGATAAACTATACAATGGTTCTGATGAAACAAATCGATAAGAGGCTGATACTCGTCTGCATAAAGTCCGCCTTTTATTTCGAGCGCCACGTGGCAATGCCGCCGCACACACTCCATCGCATGACTTACATGCAATATCCACGGGGTAGTAATAAAAACCAATTCTGGTTTCTGCTCATCGAGCATGGCAAGATAGCTGTCCTCTCCATCGCCATAGCAAGCTACGCCCTCTACTCCCTGAAAATCGGAGTAAGGATCTGCCACGCCTACTATATTATAAAAAGGGATTTCGCCAGCCAACCGGAACAACTGCTTACCTCTGTATCCGAATCCGATAAAAGCTGTTTTTATTCTTTCCATCGCTTGCCACTTATATTATTATCGATACCGCAGTTTAACCCACACACAGGTACCTATATCAATATTTAATTCCTACCGCTGCCGGGTACACTCTACACGGGTCGAAGAATGTAGCGCAACTATTTACCATGTGCTTCACATCGGCTTTCAGTTTTCCGCTAAACACTTTCTTGCCGTTCAGAATCACTGTTACCTTTTTATCAAGGTCTACCAACTTATCGCATAAGTAAAGAGTAAGTTCACCGCCAGTAGCCGGAGCATACGATTTCTCAAACTTCATCTCGATACCCCATTTCGGATCTTTCTGAACTGTCTTATAAGTAACCTTATCAATTTTTAAATCGATAGTATTGTCTGAAACAGTCATTTCATAACGAGTACGTCCGTCTTGATCCAATCCTTCAGGACGTTTCTTCACTGCCAAGTTATAGAAACCTTCACGATAGCGTCCGTCCATAGGATAATCTTCCCAACATACATATTTAGGATACGGATTACGAACAAACTGTTTCAGCCACGGAGTGGTAGGATTATAGTCGATGTGATGTCCTTTGCCTGGTATCAGTTCAACCCAGTGGTTGTATAATCCGGGATGCAATGCCTGTAAGCTATCGTACGCCTCTTTCACATAACGACTGAGAATATCACGGTAGAAACCAAAGTCCTTATCACCGGTACGCAGTGAGAAAGCTATATTGGCGCAGTTCTCTGCAGGAGCGTTTTTCAGCGGTTCGCCTCCAGCCATCGGACCTGCTGCCGCCAGATAATCGGCATAGAACGAAGCTAAACGCTGGCTACCATATCCACCTTCAGAAATTCCGAAGAAATACACACGTAGCGGGTCAATATTTCCAGATACAAATGATTGACGAAGCAAACGCTCCCATATAGCTTGCTTGCCTTTCTGCCACCAACGATAGTATTGTCCTTCGCTTGGAATCTGCGGAATGAAATAAAGAGACGGAGCATCATCGAATCTGCTACATATCTTCAAGCCGGTGCTCCACTCATTTTCCTTAGGTCCCGAACCATGTATATAAAGAAACAGCGGATATCCTTTATTTGGGTCGACCTGACCTTTCGTACCCCAATAATAAGGCATTACGGTATTCGGTTCAGATCCTTCGGGCATGTTCCATTTGCTTGCTGTCGATGCAGACAGAGGAGACAAAGCACCCAGCTTTTCTTCAGATGCTTCGTAGTTTGCGCTTTTCCAACAAGCCCATACACTATCGCACCACTGGTTTACTTCGTTCTTCTTTACCTTCTTAGATATGCTGTATTCTACCTTTTCACCTTTAAGGCTATTGGCAAAATAAGTGGCGATATCTTCTTTGTTATCTGCAGCGTTAGAGCCACAAGCAAACAATGGATATAACATCATACCCAACGATAAATAAAGGATATCAACTGCTTTCATAGATTCTTATCTTAAGTTATTTTTTGTGCTTCTTGCTTTTCTTAGCCCAACCGTCTTCTCCGAAATCGGGCTTCTCGCCACGCAACGGACGGTCATCATGCTGGAAGAACTTCATCCAATCGTCTTTTTTCTTCGGTCCGCGCGCTTCTGTATATCCGCGTTCCTCACGACTTGGCTTAGCTTTCTTCTTTGCAGGTTCTTCGGTTGCTGCTTTCTTTCTTCCGCCACGTGCCGGTCTTTCTTCATTGTCAGCAGTCGACTTTCCGCGTTTTCTTCCGCCCTTATCGCTCTTTCCGTTATTTTCTCCAGCAACTTCTACCGATACCTTACGTCCGTTTACCGAAGCCTTGTTCAGCGCCTTGATTACCATCGGAGCCTGCTCTTCTGCAACTTCAAAGAATGAGAAGTTCTGCATCAAGTCGATACGACCTATCTGTATACGCTCTTTCTTCAAGTTACGGTTTATAAGTTCTATGATTTGGTTAGCGTAGAATCCATCGGTCTTACCCATATTAAGGAACAGACGTTCGTATCCTTCTTCAGCTTTACGCGCAGTCTTCTGTCTGTCAGAACCACGTGACTTACGGTCTTTAGAATCACCTCTCTTATCACCGCCAGCCTTTGGTTCTTCTATCTCGGGGGCATTCTTGTAATATTCAAGGAAGCGGTTGAACTCCATTGAAACCACACGTTTCACCAAGTCTTCTTTGCTCAGCCATTCCAGCTTGCGATAGATACTCGGCAAGAACGATTCAATTTCCTCTTCGTTCACCTTTACCTTTTCGATATCATCTATCACCTTGATGAGCTGCTGCTCACAGATTTCCTTACCCGAAGGCAATGAACCGATAGTGAATTTCTTATTGATGATACGTTCTATCTCGCGCATTCTGCCTTTTTCACGCAGATTTACTATAGCGATAGAAATACCAGTCTTTCCGGCACGTCCTGTACGTCCACTACGGTGAGTGTAACTTTCAGTATCATCTGGCAAACCGTAGTTGATAACGTGTGTCAAGTCATTCACGTCGAGTCCGCGCGCAGCCACGTCGGTAGCAACCAACAACTGCAGATGACGCTGACGGAACTTCTGCATCACCAAATCGCGTTGTGCCTGGCTCAACTCGCCATGCAATGAATCAGCGTTATATCCGTCTTGAATCAACTTATCGGCAATTTCTTGTGTCTCTTTACGAGTACGACAGAAAATGATACCGTAGATTTGCGGATAGAAATCAACTACGCGCTTCAATGCCGCATATTTATCTTTCGCATGAACGATATAAGCGATATGATTTACGTTCTTGCTACCTTCGTTCTTAGTACCGATTGTAATTTCTTTAGCATCGTGCAGATATGTTTTTGCGATGCGTGCGATATCCGGACTCATTGTAGCCGAGAACATCAGCGTATTACGGTCTTGCGGAACTTTTTCCAAAATGGCGTTGATGCTGTCGGTAAATCCCATGTTCAGCATTTCGTCGGCCTCATCCATCACTACGTCTTTGATAGTTTCAAGATGTGCCACCTTACGTTCCATCAAATCAATAAGTCGTCCTGGGGTAGCTACTATGATATGCACTCCCTGCTTCAAGCTGCGAATCTGGCTTTCGATAGACGAACCGCCATATACGGGGAGTATCTTTAAGTCGGTTATGTACTTTGAGTAGTCAGTCAAGTCGCCTGCAATCTGCAAGCAAAGTTCACGTGTAGGGCACAAAATCAAAGCCTGTGGCACACGTTGTTTCACGTCAATTTTCTGTATCAGCGGCAGACCAAATGCGGCTGTTTTTCCGGTTCCGGTTTGTGCCAGAGCCACTACATCATTGCCATTTCCCAACAGATACGGAATTACTTCTTCTTGTACCGGCATGGGACTTTCGTATCCCATCTCTTCAATTGCCTTGCGTATTTCCGGGGAAACGCCAAGTTCTTCAAATGTCTTCATCTATTTTTTACTGTCTAAATTCAAGCGACAAAGGTAAGAAAAGTTTCGCAGAAAGTGCTTATTTATAGGCTAAATACGAATTTTATACAGTCGTTTATTTTCATTTCATACGTTTTAACAAACACAAAGACCTATAACAAGCCACCTTGCAATGTAAAACATCGATATTGTTAGGTATACACTGCCATTATTTTACTCATTTTTAGGTATTGAACGCCTTCCACACAAAGAGTAATTTTACCATGTTAAAACATACGATATGGCTAAACTAATAGATACTACAACTCAAAAACATCACACCCAAGATATGCATATAAAAAGATGGCTTAAAGGACTTTTCATCTTGCTGCTAACACTGATTTTCGTTACCGCAAGCCTTTACGCCTCACACACCGACAGCATCCGCTATTCGGCACACACCACGGGCGGCATCTACTATGATCGCTGCTTCATTATTCTGTCGGCCCTCACGCTTGTCACACTCTTCTTGTTCTGTTTAGGATGTTGGCAATGGAAGCACCGCTTACATCACCGATAAGCATTCGCTTTAAAACATGAAAAAATCAAGAGGCACGAGACCAAGCCGCACCTCTGAAAACAGGAAATGTTATCATACCCATACTTTTTCGAACTAACTTTCGCCAATGGTTCATTACCGAATGCTACAGCACTAATAATCATGTGTATATAAATATAGGAGAGGCGTGCACTTCAAAAAATGCACGCCTCTCCTATATTTATATATGCTATTCTCTTAGAACAAATAAGCCAGTGATACTTGCCAAGTATTCTTCTTCATATCATACTTCTTGCCTTCTTCCTCGTATTTCGCTACCTTGTTAATAGAGAAATTGTAGTTTACGCCGATTTGCAGATGCGAAATCAACTTAACGCCGGCACCTACGTTGAATGTAGTGTTACAGTCTTTGATATCGTAATCGCCCAAATGTCCGCTACCTACATTGAAACCGAACTGAGGTCCTGCAGCTACGTAAACACCTGCCATACTACCCAATCCGAAGTTATACTTCAGGTTTACAGGGATTTCAATAGTCTTCAAGTTCTTGTCGTAGCTCTCGTTTTCATATTCCACCTTAGCGCCCGACTGTGTGTACAATGCTGCAGCGTCAATACCTACGCCGATAACAGGAATAGTAAACTCAGCCATCGGACCGATAAAGAAGCCGGTACGATTGTCCGAATTGATATCACTGGCAGAGAATGTCACCTTAGAGATGTTCAAACCACCCTTCAAACCGAATTTCAATTGCGCCTGTGCCGGCAACGCCATCATAATGCATGCCATCAGCGCCAGTGTTGATAATAATTTTTTCATGTCTTTAGTTTTTTAAGTGTTGATAATATGTTTATTAAAGTTCTCCTTTACGTATCGCTTCCATAATATTGGCAGGAGCACGCTGTGCCAGAAACTCACGCTTCATATAGTCCATGTAAGGAGCTACATACTCAAAGAATTTGTGATATCCCTTGCACAGATAGTTAAGTCCCGACTCTCCCGTAGCGGTCTTGCAGAAGCGGTTCTTCGGGCACTCACCGTTGCATGCAAACAAGTAATCGCACTCTTTACACTGCGTAGGCAATGAGTTTTGCTTAGCCAAGCCGAACTTCTGCTGTTTCTCGCCATACATCATCTCTACCAACGTATTGCTATAGATGTTACCCAACTTATACTGCGGGAATACGAAGTGGTCGCACGTATATACATCGCCGTTAAATTCCATTACAGATGCGTGTCCGCATGTTTTGGCCAACGTACAGATGCCCGGTTGCTCGCCTACCCAATTGGCTAAAGTAGCGTCGAACAGCTGTATATAATACTCGCCCACGTCATTACGTACCCACTCATCGAAGATGGTACATAAGAAATTACCCCATTGTTCGGGAGTTATAGAGAAATCAGCCATTGGTTGTCCTTCGGCTTCTTCTACGGCAGCCAAGTGTCTTCCGTCTGAATGGCGGAAAATACGTTCTACTATCGGAGTAAACTGTATGTATTTACATCCTATCTCCTTAAAGAAGTGATAGAAATCGAGCGGATAGTCAGCGTTGAAATCATTCACTACAGCCAGAGCGTTCCATTCTACCCCATGCTTGTTCAGCAAGTTTATACCCTGCATTACCTTAAAGAACGAAGGTTTTCCCTGTTTGGTCTTACGATACTCATCGTGAAACTCCTGCGGTCCGTCTATCGATACCCCCACTAGCCAATTGTTCTCCTTGAAGAACTGGCACCACTCGTCGGTAAGCAAGGTACCGTTAGTCTGAATGCAGTTATCTATAGTACGTCCGTTACCATACTTACGCTGCAGCTCCATAGCCTTTTTATAGAAAGAGATAGGGCGCATCAGCGTTTCTCCACCGTGCCAAGTAAACAATACCTGCGGCATGGTTTGCGAGTTTATATATTCGGCAGTGAATTTCTCAAGCAATTCCTCGCTCATCACGTGCTTTGGGTTGTCTTTATATAATTGAGCTTTCTCTAAGTAATAGCAATAATCGCAAGCCATGTTACAAAGAGACCCTACCGGCTTAGTCATAATATATAGCGGTCGGGCAAAAGGTGCAAATGTACTCATTAGTATTATTGTAAATGTTTCAATTGCAAAAATAACATATAATTCCCCTTTTGCATATTTTATCGCTATTTTATTCAACTTTTAAAATATGATTCCGTCTGTACTATTCACGACATGATTAATTTATAGACGATGTTCCACATGAAACAAATCAAAATTTCACAAAGTCGAAATAATCGGAAGACTTTAATATAATACGTACATTTATCAATAACACATTTTACACCTTTTGTTTACAATCAGATTGATGCTTTTTCTCATATATGCTATGATTGCTAGTGAAAAAAATCTATTTTTGCATTAATGGGTGCTTTTAACAATGTAATACTATTAACGAATACAAATGAAACAAACCCCAAAGATATTATCTCTTTTTATCGTCTTTATCAAGATTATCAGAAACGTTTCGTCCGTTTCATCTACTCGTATATAAAAGATTTAGAGATAGCAAATACGTTACAACTTAAGTTATAAGTTATTATTAGGTAAACCGATTAAATATTTTAGTATGAAAAGAAATACATTATTAGTCTTATTTGTTTTGCTGTTCATTTCAATTCAGCAAACGTTAGGAGCTTATCAACCTCAATTCTCTACCGCTGGTTTCTATGAATTGCCTAATTCTGGAAGAACAGTTCGTTCCATGAATCCTGCTTGGCGTTTTTTTAAAGGAGCAGTTTCTGGAGCAGAAACATTATCGTTCGACGATAGCAACTGGACAATGGTATCTCTTCCACACGGATTGGAATATCTGCCTACCGAAGCAAGCGGATGCATTAACTATCAAGGAGAAGCATGGTATCGCAAACACTTTACTCCAGATGAAAAGTTGAAAGGACAAAAATTGTTTTTGCATTTCGAAGCTATTATGGGAAAAAGCAAAGTGTTTGTAAACGGCAAGCTGCTTACACAACATTACGGAGGCTATTTACCGATAATTGTTGATGTGACCGACGCATTGCAGTGGGGCACAGATAATGTCATCGCCGTATGGACTGATAATAGCAACGACCCTAATTATCCTCCAGGTAAAGCTCAAGAAGTTTTAGATTTTACTTATTTTGGAGGAATCTATCGCGATTGTTGGTTAGTAGCTCATAATCCGGTGCATATCACAGACCCCAATTATGAGCAGACAATAGCTGGAGGTGGACTTTTTATTGCTTATGATAAGGTGTCAGAAAAATCTGCAACAGTGCTACTGCAATTACAAGTTCGTAATGAAAGTCGTAAGACTTTTCAAGGAGTGATAGAATATGAATTATTGCAACCAGATGGCCAACAAGCAGCTATAGTAAACTCAACGTTCAGCGTACGCTCTGGCAAGGCAGTTACCTCTAAAGACAAAGTAACATTACAGACTCCTTATTTGTGGAGTCCAGAGCAGCCACATTTATACAGTTTATTGGTGCGTATTCGTGATAAAGAAGGTCGTATAGTAGACGGTTATCGTAAGCGCATAGGTATTCGCAGCATAGAATTTAAAGGTAAAGATGGTTTTTGGTTAAATGGAAAGCCTTATGAGCGCCCTCTTATTGGAGGAAACCGCCATCAGGATTATGCATTGATAGGCAATGCTGTTCCCAACAGTCTTCATTGGTGCGATGCCAAGAAATTACGCGATGCCGGTATGAAGGTGATTCGTAATGCACATTGTCCGCAAGACCCAGCATTTATGGACGCATGCGACGAATTAGGATTATTCGTAATAGTCAACACACCAGGTTGGCAATTTTGGAACGATGCGCCAGAATTTGCCGAACGTGTTTACAGTGATATTCGTCAGTTAGTACGTAGAGACCGTAATCATCCTTGTGTATGGCTATGGGAGCCAATATTGAATGAGACATGGTATCCTGCAGATTTTGCTCAAAAAACATTGAATATTGTCAGCGAAGAATATCCTTATCCTTATTGCTATTCCAGCTGTGATAGCGAAGCACGTGGTCATGAGGTATATCCAGTACAATTCACGCATCCTTCAAATGGTGATAAGGAATGGGCGAGCAAACATCTCGATCCAAAAGTTACTTATTTTACCAGAGAATGGGGAGATAATGTAGACGATTGGAATTCACATAATTCTCCAAGTCGCGTAGCTCGTAATTGGGGCGAACATGCCATGTTGATACAATCACAACATTATGCCAAACCAAGTTATTCATATACTAGTTATGATGCACTTTACAAAACCGACCGTCAACATGTAGGTGGTTGCCTGTGGCATTCATTCGACCATCAGAGAGGCTATCATCCAGATCCTTTCTACGGTGGTTTAATGGATGTGTTCCGCCAGCCCAAATACTCATATTATATGTTTAAGGCTCAACGTGACGCTAAACATGAAGATAGAATATATGAAACCGGCCCGATGGTTTACATTGCTCATGAAATGACTCCATTTTCACCAAAAGACATTACGGTTTATTCCAATTGCGAAGAAGTGAAATTAACTTATAATAAAGATGGAAAGACTTGGACTTACAAACGTCCTAAAACAACAGAAGGAATGCCATCACCGGTTATAACATTCAAAGATGTTTATGATTTTATGATTGATAAAAAATTATCAAGAGCAAACAAGCAAGATGATGTCTTTTTACGTGCAGAAGGTCTCATTGACGGTAAAGTTGTAGCTACCCATGAAGTTAGACCTGCACGCCGTCCTGAAAAGATTTTGCTTTGGGTCGATCATGAAGGAATAGATTTGAAAGCTGATGGTTCAGATATAGCCACTGTTGTTGCAGCCATCGCCGATAAAAATGGAAACATCAAACGATTAAATAACTATTCTATCAAATTCAACGTGGAAGGAGAGGCTCGTATAATAGGAGATGTTGGTATTGGTACTAATCCGACTCCAGTGAAATGGGGAACCGCTCCTGTCTTGATTCAATCCACGCTGAAACCTGGAAAAGTCAAAATCACAGCTAGCGTTTGGTTTAAAGGCTCTCAGATGCCCACAAGTGCCGTGCTAGAATTAGAAAGTAAACCAGCTACTTATTCTATGGTTTATTCAGAGAAAGAAGCTTCTCTTATACCTATGGCAAGTTTCTCAGATAAATCAACTAACAAAACAGATATAGATGTAAAAGAAGAGCTGAGAATAAAACAAGTTAATAATCAGAAGCTGAAAGAAGTAGAACAGCAGCAAACCGATTTCGGTGAAAAGAATTAATCAATGCTAATATAGGCTATAACGGCATCAAAATATGGATTGCCGCATAATTATAATTAGCATCAAGTTTCACAAAAAAGACAACCTTTTCAGGATGTAATCCAAAGGTGTGTCTACTAAAATTAGTATCAATCAACTCAAAATGTCTTAGTACAGATTTACTTTACACCGTTTTAACACTT
>ULXH01078217.1_pt1 | contig 20758 bp, 14 predicted proteins | sample 1961101 | NCBI WGS metagenome assembly ULXH01 (sample SAMEA4835833, study PRJEB28245) | human gut metagenome | biome: gut microbiome; material: fecal sample | place: Denmark | collected 2008 | reverse complement strand
CACAAAAAACATAAAAACATCTTTTCTGTACCCCACAGACACAAGCAATGCCGAAAGCCTTTGTTTTCAAGGGTTTTCGGTTTTTTATTTTTGTCAAAAACGAGAAAAACGAAAAAGCCGCAGTTTTTCATTGGCTTTTTTCCGTCTGCTAACGGAATTTATGACTGATGTCGTCCGCCTTTCGGGCGGATTTTTTTATGTTATCTGATGCGTATTTTTATGATTGAAAAATTTTAAACGTGCAAAAGTGCGCATTTACGGTTCAATAATATTGCATATTATATAACAAAATGGGCACACTATAAGCACAAACGCTGAATTTTATTGCACGATATTGACTGCATTTGAACGTTTCTGTATAATTAAGGCACAACAGAGATATAGGAGGTGTGAATATGCTTACAACCGACAGAAGAGCGCAGATACTTGAAATTCTGCGTCAGAACGGCTCGGTTACCGTTTCAAAGCTTGCCGAAAAATTCGAAACGAGCGAATCTACGATAAGGCGTGACCTTTTGGCTCTTTCCCAGCTCGGAAAAATAAACAAGGTTCACGGCGGAGCGACTGTTCTCGGGCAGGAATTTCTCCACAACGAGGAGGATTTCAACAAAAAATCGCTGATGAACATAAACGAAAAGGAAGCAATAGCAAAATATGCCGCTTCGCAGATAAATGATGACGATTTCGTTTTTATCGACGCAGGCACAACCACCTTTCTTATGACGAAATATATAACCTCTTCCAAAGCAACCTTTGTAACCAACGGAATCGCCCACGCAAAGGAGCTGACGGCCAATGGCTGCAAGGTTTTTGTTATCGGCGGTGAATTAAAAAGCACAACCGAGGCAATCATAGGCTTAGTAGCCGCTTCAAATCTTCAGAAATACAACTTTTCAAAAGCGTTCATCGGAACAAACGGAGTCAGCGAAAAGCAGGGCTTTACAACCCCGGACACCGAGGAGGCAATGCTGAAAGCCGTTGCCATAGAGCGAAGCTTTGTAACCTATGTGCTTTGCGACCACACAAAGTTTGGAAAAGTTTCGGCGGTATCATTTTCACCGGTTGCGGCGGCGTGTATAGTCTGCGACAAATGCGATGACGAACAGCTTAAATCAAAAACGGTAGTGAAGGAGGTAACTGCTTAATGGTTTACACCGTTACTCTGAATCCGGCTCTCGACTATGTGATGAAACTCAAAGCTCTCAGAACCGACGACATAAACCGTACTGACGGCGAAGAAATCTATTACGGCGGAAAAGGCATCAACGTGTCGGTCATACTCACACAGCTCGGAATTCCCAACACGGCACTCGGCTTTCTCGCAGGCTTTACCGGAAAAAAGCTTGAAGAAATGCTCAAAAACGACAATATTAGTTGCGACTTTAATTATCTTAAAAACGGCGATACGAGAATAAACGTCAAAATCAAGGCCGACAAGGAAATTGATTTGAACGCCTGCGGCCCCGAAATCACAAAAGAGGATATGCATAGCTTTTTAAGAAAGCTTGACGGCATAAAGAGCGGAGATTACCTTATCCTCGCAGGCTCTATCCCGAATACCCTCCCCGATGACATTTACGAGCAAATACTTGAGAGAGTCGGCGACAGAAATATAAACTGCGTGGTTGACGCAACGGGCGATTTGCTCAAAAACGTGCTCAAATACAGACCGTTTTTAATAAAGCCGAATCATCACGAGCTCGGCGACCTGTTCTCGGTCCAGATTAAAAGCGACGATGACATTGTGAAATATTCGAAAAAGCTTCAGGAAATGGGTGCTAAAAACGTGCTTGTTTCAATGGCAAAGGACGGCGCAATGCTTACGGACGAAAACGGAAGCGTCCACAAGATAGGCAACGCAAAGGGCAAGCTCATAAACTCCGTCGGTTGCGGAGACAGTATGGTAGCAGGCTTTACGGCAGGATATATCAAGACCGCCGACTATTCCTACGCTTTAAGACTCGGCTCGGCGTGCGGAAACGCAACGGCCTTTTCAGAAAAGCTTGCAACCCGTGAAGAAATTGAACGCGTCTTTAACGCGGAGTATAAATAAGGAGGAATACTTATGAAAATCATCGACTTATTAAAAAAGGATGCGATTGCTCTTAATGTTTCTCTCACCGACAAGGAAGAGGCAATCGACAAGCTGATTTCCCTGCACGAAAAGGCAGGAAATCTTGCCGACAAGGCGGCGTACAAGGAGGCTATTCTTGCAAGAGAGGCTCAGGGCTCGACCGCAATCGGAGAAGGAATTGCCGTTCCGCACGCAAAATCGGACAGCGTAAAGACTCCCGGTCTTTCGGCGATAACGGTTCCGAACGGCGTTGATTACGGTGCTCCCGACTCCAAGCCCTCGGACATTTTGTTTATGATTGCCGCTCCCGTTGACGGAGATTTACATCTCGAAATACTCTCCCGTCTTATGGTAATGCTTATGGAACCGGAATTTTGCGCGGCTCTACGGGGCGCAAAAACGACGGACGAATTTTTAGAAATAATCGACAAAAAGGAAGCGGAGAAATACCCCGAGGAAGCGGTAAAGTCCGAAGTAAAGCCGGAGGGTTACAGAATACTCGCAGTTACAGCCTGTCCGACGGGCATAGCGCATACCTATATGGCGGCAGAGGCACTTGAAAAAGCGGGCGAAAAATTAGGCTATCCGCTCAAAGCCGAAACCAACGGCTCCGGCGGCGCTAAAAACGTGCTCACAAAAAAGGAAATCGAAGAATGCGACGGAATAATCATTGCCGCAGATAAAAACGTCGAAATGGCACGTTTCGACGGCAAGCCCGTTGTAAAGACCTCGGTTTCAAACGGAATAAACAAGCCCGAGGAGCTTATCAAAAGAATCGTTGACGGAAAAGCCGCGATATATCACGCCGACGAAAGTGAAAAGCAGCCTATTGATGATGACGAAAAGGAAAGCGGCTGGCACAAACTTTATAAGCATCTCATGAACGGTGTTTCGCATATGCTCCCATTCGTTGTCGGCGGCGGAGTTCTCATAGCTCTCGGCTTCCTGTTCGATACGCTTGCAGGCAATGCAGATGTCGGCGGAACCTTCGGCTTCACAAGTCCCGTTGCGGCAATTGTGTTCTGGATAGGCAAAGCGGCATTTGCGCTTATGCTCCCCATTCTTTCGGCTTATATCGCATCGTCCGTTGCCGACAGACCTGGTCTTTTGCCCGGTATGATAGGCGGCGTATTTGCGGCAAACGGTTACACCTTCAGCTCGCTGATTGAAAACCAAAGCCTTACCGGAGACGACAAAGCGGTGTCGGGCTTCCTCGGTGCTCTGCTCGCAGGCTTCCTTGCCGGTATTATTGTAAATCTCCTCAAAAAGGCATTTTCTTGGCTTCCGAAATCAATGGACGGAATAAAGCCCGTATTTATCTATCCTCTTTTCGGCACGCTTATCATGGGCCTTCTTATGTGTCTTATAAATCCCGTTATAGGCGTTGTCAACTCCGCTCTTTCCTCTTTCCTCTCGTCGCTCGGCGATACAAGCAAAATACTCCTTTCCATAGTACTTGCGGCAATGATGGCAACGGATATGGGCGGCCCGTTCAACAAGGCGGCTTATGTTTTCGGCACGGCTGCAATAGCCGACGGCAACACATGGATTATGGCGGCTGTTATGATAGGCGGTATGGTTCCCCCGATTGCAATCGCACTTTCGACAACCTTCAACAAGAAGAAGTGGACATCGGAAGAAATCAAATCAGGCCCCGTAAACTATCTTATGGGTCTGTGCTTCATTACGGAGGGTGCTATCCCCTACGCCGCTTCCGACCCGGTCAGAGTTATCCCCTCATGCTTAGTAGGCTCTGCTGTCGCAGGTGCTCTTACATCACTGTTCAACGTCACATGCCCCGCACCTCACGGCGGAATCTTCACATTTATAGTATGCGACCATCCGCTTCTCTATATCGTAGCCCTTATTGCAGGCTCGGTTGTCGGAGCACTGATGCTCGGTCTTCTTAAAAAGGATCGTAAAGAATCCGTATAACAAACAATCAAAAACCGTGCCGAGGGGCATCATCCTCTCGGCAGGTATCAAACATAAGGAGAATTATTATGGTACAGAAAACTTTTACAATCACTAATAAAATGGGACTTCATATGCGTCCGGCAAACACCTTTGTAACAGAAATGTCTAAATTCTCTTCGGACGTTGACATTGTTTTCGGAGGTAAAAGGATCAACGGCAAGAGCATTATGAATATAATGGCAGGCTGCATCAAATGCGGAAGCGAAATCACCGTAGAGTGCAGCGGCGCAGACGAAAACGAAATGCTCAAAAAAGCCGAAGAGCTTATCACATCGGGCTTCGGCGAAGAATAATATTGCCGCGGCTTAATGAAAGGGTGGGTTTAATGCTTAAAGGAATCGGCGCATCTCAAGGCTTCGGAATCGGCAAGGCCGTTGTTATAAGGGACACAAACCTTGACTATTCATCCGTAAAATTTACCGATTCGGATCATCAAAAAAAGCGTCTGCACTCGGCAGTCGCCGACTTTTCCGACGAAACAAAATCACTTGTGGCGGAGCTTAAAAAGAATGCCGGAAATAAAGAGGCGGAGATACTCGAGGGACATCTTGTTATGCTTGAGGACCCGTTTATGCTCGCACAGATGGAAGAAGCAATCGACAACGGCTCTGTTGCCGAAGCGGCGGTTGACAGCATATGCACTATGTTTATCAATATGTTCTCCGGCGTTGACGACGAGCTTACGCGCCAACGCGCCTCAGATGTAAAGGACATAAGAGACAGCCTTTTGCGCATTCTTCTGGGTGTAAAAAGTGTGGATATTTCATCCGTACCGAAGGGCTCTGTTCTCATCGCCAAGGATTTCACCCCGTCCATGACGTCACAAATAAACAGGGAAAATGTTTCCGCAATTATCACCGAGGTCGGCGGCGTTACGAGTCACAGCGCAATACTTGCCCGTGCCATGGGCATACCCGCCGTTTTGTCGGTCGTCAATGCGGTTGAAAAAATCTCGGACGGCGATATGATTATTGCAGACGGCTTCAAGGGAAAAGTATTTACCGACCCCACAGAGGAAGAGCTTGAAGAATACAGAACCAAGCAGGCGGCATATCTGAAGGAAAAAGAAAGCCTCAACGAATACTTCTCAAAAGAAACCGTTACAAAATCCGGCGTAAAAAAGCATGTGTACGGCAACATCGGCAAGGCTGAGGACGCACAGAACGTATTGCAAAACGGCGGCGAGGGCATAGGCCTCTTCAGAACGGAATTTCTGTTTATGGACAGAGCCTCTCTTCCCACAGAGCAGGAGCAGTACGAAGCATATTCAACCGTCGCAAAGATAACGGACGGCAAGGAGGTTATCATTCGCACACTCGATATAGGCGGAGATAAAGCGATAGATTACCTTAAAATCGAAAAAGAGGACAACCCGTTTCTCGGACACCGCGCGATAAGATACTGCCTTGACAACCCTAAAATTTTCAAAATTCAGCTTCGTGCAATTCTCCGCGCAGCGGTTTTCGGAAACATAAAGGTTATGCTTCCGCTTGTAACGACACTTGACGAGGTTCGCAGAGCAAAAGCCCTTATCGAAGAATGCAAAGATGAGCTTAAAAATGAGGGTCTTAAATTCGCCGACATTCCCGTGGGCGTTATGATAGAAACTCCGTCGGCGGCAATAATTTCCGATTTGCTTGCAAAAGAGGTTGATTTCTTTTCCATCGGCACAAACGACCTGACGGGCTACACCATGGCTGTTGACAGAGGAAACGCCGCTGTTTCAAAGCTGTATGACCCGATTCAGCCTGCAGTTCTGCGCCTTATCGAAACGACGATCAAAAACGCCAAAAAGGCAGGCATTCCCGTCGGAATGTGCGGAGAAGCGGCAGCCGATACACGTCTTATTCCCTTGCTTTGCAAATGGGGGCTTGACGAATTTTCGGTAACGCCCTCTTCGATTTTGCAAACAAGAAAAAGTATATGCGAATGCGAATAACGGCAAATCTCACGCATCATATTTTATATAATCAAGCAGCTGAGCCCTCGTGAAGCACCTCAAAACAATATAATTTGATACAGAAACGGCCAAAACCCCTCGAATATGCGTCTGCATTATCCGAGGGGTTAAGTGCATTATTATATAAAAAACCGTTTATTTTAAGCAAAACCTACTCATAACGAGATAATAATCAACATTATCTTGCTTTTTTGTATGCTATATGATATTATTGGTATGCATACTAATAATATTATAAACAGGTGATATATTTGCGTAGAAACAGCAATGAAACAAAAAGAAAAATCTTAACGGCGTGCGTTCGGTTGTTTTTGGAGGAGGGCTACAAAAGCACCTCCGTCAGTCGAATAGTCGAGGAAGCAGGCGTCGCAAGGGGCAGCTATTTAAATCTGTTTCCGACCAAGGACAAAATCTTGCTGGATTTGACCGAATCGATGTTCGGCGGTCAATTTGACGTGGCGAGGAGCATTGCGGACAAAAAGCTGCCGCCCGTATACGCCTATGCGGTGGAAACGTCTCTTCAGCTCACGCTAACGGAGCTTAACGAGAACCTGCGAGAAATCTACATTGAAGCATATTCTCAGCCCGACACGGCGGAATTCATCTATCTGCACACCACGGCGGAATTAAAGCAGATTTTCGGAGCAAATTTCCCCGATTACAGCGAAAGTGACTTTTACGAAATGGAAATCGGCACGGCAGGACTTATGCGTAACTATATGGCTCGCAAATGTGATATTCATTTCCCGTTGGAGCGCAAGCTCAGCCGCTTTTTGACGGCATCAATGAGAGTATATCGTGTACCGGAGGAAGAACAGGCAAAGGTGCTTGCTTTTATCGGCTCGATTGATATTCGGGAGCTTGCCGTCACAGTTATGCATAAGCTGTTTGCCATGCTTGAAATGAAATATGACTTTAAGCTGTCTACGGACGGCGAAACGGAGGAAAGAAGATGAGAACATGGAAAAAACTGCTCACAGGTATGCTTTTGGTGCTTTTCATTGTTTTTGTCGCAGGATGCGGCAAAGTGAAAAAAACCGGTGCCGTGTTGCCGGAGGTGCGCAACAGCGGCACGGCGGTTCAGTGGAAATACAGCGATGAAGCCGACTGGCGCGACCTTGTGGCACTTACCGAGCTGCGTGGTGCCTCCGGAGAAAACGGCAAGGACGGAATTAACGGAGTTGACGGGAAAGACGGTAAGAACGGAACAAACGGCGAGAACGGAAAAGACGGCGTTAACGGCACCGACGGAAAGAACGGCATAGACGGCGTTGACGGCAAAAACGGTGCCGACGGTAAGGACGGTATAAACGGTACCGACGGAAAAAACGGTCTTGACGGCATAGACGGCAAAGACGGCATTAACGGAATTGACGGTGCCGACGGCAAGGACGGCATTAATGCCAAAAACATAGAGGTGCAGCGAACCGAAACCCACATACAGTGGCGATACGAGGGTGACGAGTGGCAGAATCTCGTTGCGATAGCCGATATAGAGGGCCCCGCCGGACAGAACGGAACGGACGGTGCAAACGGAAAAACTCCGGAATTTCGCGTAAGCGAAAATATCCTGCAATGGCGTTATATCGGCGATGAAATATGGCTGAACCTTTACGACCTTTCGGTTTTAAAAGGTCTTGACGGCAAGGACGGAGCCGACGGTATAAACGGCAAGGACGGAGCCGACGGTATAAACGGCAAAGACGGAGCCGACGGTAAGGACGGAATAAACGGGCAAAACGGCTCTGACGGCAAAGACGGTAAAACACCTTTTATCGGCGAAAACGGCAACTGGTGGATCGGAGAAATCGACACCGGTGTAAAAGCCGCAGGTGTTGACGGCACAGACGGTGTTGACGGCACAGACGGCGAAAAGGGAGAAAAGGGCGACAAAGGTGACCCCGGCGACAAAGGCGACAAAGGCGATAAGGGTGACAAAGGCGACAAGGGCGATAAAGGCGACAAGGGCGACGCCGGTCAGAACGGCAGCTGTTCGGGATATTTTTACGGAGAGGCAAACTCTCCGAGGACAGTACTGAATAACAGTCGTGTCAATATTTCTGTCTACGAAAAAATAAACAAGGGCGGCTTGATTTCATCCTACAGGAATAATATTACCCTCAAAAAAGGACATATTTACAATGTCTGCTTAAGCGGTTCTCTCGAAGTTGGTTCAAACGAATTTAACAACAGCGGCAATTACTCTATTCAGATGACAGACGGTTATGATGACGATCTGTGCAGGGAGCTTACACGAATAAAAAGGGACGGGACAAAAATACCGTATACCAATGATCAACATTCCTTTAATTTCAACAGAATGTATGATGCGTCAAATAAAGACATTACATTGCAGTTGTGGTTTGAAAATTCGGCATACAATACTTATCTCGGTGGCTTCAGAGGTACTATTACAATAACTGCTCTTGACTGAGCCGACATACACGAAAACGGAGGTAATAGAATATGAAAAAACGAATACTTAGTATCCTGCTCGCCTTTTGTATGATGATGAGCTTTGTACCGATGATGGCAAGTGCAATTGAGATTTACATTGACTTGAAAATTGTCGGTCAGGCAAATTTAACGCTCGAGGTTGTGTCGGGCGACAGCATTGACGAGGTCAAGGAAAAAATTCGGGATAAAACGGGCTTTTCTCCCGATGCGCAAAGACTGTTTTTCGGCGAAAAAGAGCTTGAGAACGGGCGCACGCTGGCAGATTACAATATTCAGAAGGAAAGCACACTGAGCTTGCGTTTGCAAAAGACGATACAGCTTGGCGCAGACGCACTGAATAAAACCGTAAACACAGCGAGTGCACCTATCGTGTATTTCGGGCAAAACCACGAAAACAAGCCTGCCGCATGGCGAGTTATCGGCTATGACGGAAACGGTGTTGCCGCCGCAGCAGGAAAAACGACCTTACTTGCGGCAAATAACATGGGGTTGTCAAAGTTCGGTGCGAGCAACGCTTATGCGGACAGCGCGTTGAAAGAGGCAATAGACGCGCTTGCGGATAAGCTGACGGCGAAAGAAACCGATGCTGTTGAAAAACGGACCCTTGCAAGCGGAAACTACGATGAGGAAAATACCGACGGTGTAGCGGGTCCTGCGGTAAGCAATGCTGTTTTTTGGCCGCTTTCCTCAAAAGAGGCTAATGCGGTAAACAACGATTTGCGTGTCGTGGATCCCGAGCATCCGGGTTGGGCGTCAAGCTATTGGTGGCTGCGCTCCCCAGACGAAGACTATTCCACTGCCTTTGTGGCTTGTAGAGGTGAAGTCCGCTACTATGGTGGATACTCTACTTCCAAGGAGTTTGGCGTTCGTCCCGCTTTCGACTTGAATTTGGACTCTGTCCTTTTTGCATCTGCCGCCGTGGGCGGAAAGCCCGAAGGAGGCTTGACCCCGATTTCCGAATACAGCGGCAACGAATGGAAATTGACCCTTTTAGATAGTAGCCGCAATTTTGCCGTAACGGAAAAAGCTGTCAGCGGCGCCCCCGACGATACCGTTACGCTGCATTACACCGGGGCGACCACAGGGATAAATGAATATATCTCCGCTATCATTGCGGATAACAGCGGCACACAGTATTACAGCAGAGTAGCACAGCCTACTGCCGAAAGCGGAACGGTTGAAATCAAAATCCCGTCCGACCTTGCGCCGGGCGACTATACCCTGAAGGTCTTCAGCGAACAGTATAACGGCGATTATAATACCGATTACGCAAGTAATTTCACAGACATTGCGCTGACGGTGGAAAATCAGCCTGACGAACAGTTTTCCCTCACCCCCGGCGGCAGATACTATTTCGACCTTTCGGCGATGAACATTCCCGGAACGTTAAACAGCGCTCTGCCGGACGGCACCCTGCATTATGTGCCTTTTACCTATGCAGGCACGGTGGACGCCTACAAACTCACGTCTGCGATGGCGACCACCGAGGAATATGCACAGCAGAACAAATACGCTCACAGCCTGTTTGTGGCGGACTATGCCGTAACGCTTAAGGTAAACTGGAATAACTTAGATACTGCAAGTCTGATTTTCGGCAAAAATTATGCCAGCAGCGGCGTGGACTATACCCTGCGCGCACCGTCTGTGGGAAGTGGGTTTACCGGTTCAGACGATTCAGAGCGCGGTACGCCACAAAGCAATGAGTGGGACGCAGTGCTGGACAAGAACAGCGGCTATGTCAAAAACTGGAACGACATATATTCGTGGGGGCAGGACACATCAAGTTACGAATCGTGGTATCGTGCGGTTCGCGGGTCCAATTCGGCCCGCTACTGGAGCTACTACTATGCTGCGTCCTCCGACCCGCGCGTCGGTTTCCGCCCCGTCCTTGAAGTCCTGAACCCTGACACACTGGGTCCTGACGGACTGAAGGTCGTTACCCTTGACCTTGGCGGCGGCAAGCTGGGCGGCAGCTCCGATGCTATTCAGATCATCGTGAAAAACGGCAGCGCATTTACCGCTCCCCTGTCCGACGGCATGACCCGCCCGGACGGAAATACAGGCAGCTACTTTATGTGGCTTGACGGCAATGGCAATTCCTACGAACCCGGCGACAGTGTTCCGGCTGATGTGACGACCCTGACGGTACAGTGGACAGCCCCGACCTATACCGTAACCCTGAATACGAACGGCGGCACGATCAACAGCGGCAATGTCACCGGATACACCTATGGCGTGGGCGCAACACTCCCGACAGCCGACGATATGACCTATACAGGCCACACGTTCGTGGGCTGGTATGACAACGAAAATCTGACCGGCTCCCCTGTTACGGCAATCGGCGGTACAGAAATGGGCAATAAGGAATACTGGGCGAAGTGGGAGATCAATCAATATACCATCACAGTCAAACCCGAAAACGGCAAAGCGGATATTACCATCACGCAGGACTACGGCACGGCAATTACCGCACCTGCCGACCCGACAAGAGAGGGCTACACCTTTATCGGTTGGGATATGGAAATTCCCACGACCATGCCTGCCGAGAATATAACGCTCAAAGCGAGATGGAAAGACATTGAAAAGCCGACGGGCGAAATTATCATAGGCACAAATAAATGGCGCGAATTCTTAAACAAGCTGACCTTCGGTCTGTTCTTTAAGGATACGCAGGAGGTAACGATAAACGCTTTCGATAACAGCGAAACCGTGTTTGTCTCTTATCTGGTAACAAATCGGGACCTCTCTGAGACGGAGCTCGGCTCTCTTGTGTACCGTGCGTATGATGAGCCGTTTTTAATAGAGCCTAACGGAGAATATATTGTTTATGCAATGCTTGTTGACGAGAGCATGAATATAACATATCTTCGCTCCGACCGCATAACGCTCGATAATATCCGGCCTGTAATCGGCGGCATTGAAAACGGCAAGACCTACTGCGAGGCACAGACAGTTACAATTGACGAGAAGTATATAGATACAGTTACCGTAAACGGCACAAAGGTCACGCTTGATGAAAACGGCGGCTTTACTCTCTCTCCTGCGGACGGCGAACAGAAAATCATTGTCACCGATAAGGCAGGCAACACCGCCGAGATGACTGTGACGGTCCATGGCGGGCACACCTTCGGCGAATGGGCATCAAACGGCGACGGCACGCATAGCCGTGAATGTACCGTGGACGGCTGCAAGGGTGTTGAAACAATGGCTTGCTCGGGCGGCAATGCAACCTGCGCCGAAAAAGCGGTATGCGAATACTGCGGCAAAGCCTACGGTGAGCTTGACGTAAACAATCACACCGACTTAAAGCACATCGATGCAAAGGCGGCAACCGAGGATGCCGAGGGCAATATCGAGTATTGGTACTGCGGCGGCTGTGATAAGTATTACAGCGACAAAGACGGTATAAACGAAATTAAAAAAGCCGACATCGTAACGGCTAAGCTGCCGGGCAATCCGAAGTCTCCCCGAACCGGCAATGCAAGCGACCTCGCTTTATGGATTTCCCTGCTGCTTGTCAGCGGCGGCGTAACAGGCGTCACGGCGGGCCTGCGCAAAAAGAAAAAACACAAAGTATAATTTTTTCGTTTCCCTTTTCTGCTTTTACGGCAGTAAAAAGCCTCCGTTATTAAGACGGAGGCTTTCATTTATTGCGGCTTATGCATATTCTCGATTTTTTTAATGTATTCGGTGCTGTTCTCAAGAAATTTCCGAGTATCAAAGGACTCGTTTTTAAGGCTGTTTTGAATAATAATACCATCGGAAACCATCAAAATAAGCCAAGTGAAATAGTCGGCCGAAACAACGTCTGTTCTCTCGGCGATTTTTGCCGAAATGAGCTTTTGGAATTCATCATAGCGATGAATCAGCTTAGCTCTGATTTCCTCGTCGCCGAGCAATGCCGCGTCAAAGAGGTGAAGCCTGAGCCCGGCATAGGCTATATTTCTCTCGATTACATAATTTACAAGACGGTGCGGCGAGGTATCCTTTTCCTTGTTTTCCGTCCATTGTATCAGCTCGTCCCATTGGCGCGAAAGATAGCGGTCGGTAACGGCAAAAAGTATTTCGTTTTTGCTTTTATAATAGTAATACAGCGTCCCCTTCGAAATATTTGCCTTTTCGGCTATTTTCGCGAGAGTCACCTCCGAAAAGGAATTTACCTTTAAAAGCTCCTCAGCAGTATCAAGTATGATTTCGTTTATATTTTCGGGTCTTTGAGCTGCCATAATACCCTCCTGCAAAATTTCTTAAAGTATAACACGAACAATCGGCAATGTCTACAAAACAATATTCACAAAAAAAATACGTAAGAGTGATTTTTTTAGTTAAAAGTATTAACAAATGCTTTTTGCGGAATTATACTTGGCTTATGAGTCGGTCAGTTAACCGACATATTTTTTATACACAGTCGGGCGCGTGACCGACTGCAAGGCTGATTAAAAGAGGCTTGAAGTTATGAACATATCATCAATTAACAAAAAATTGAAAAAGACTTTCGGCGGAAAATTCAGTGCTTCGGAGGAGAACGGCTCGATTTTTGTTCGAGGCAAAAGCTCCGATTGGGGCGAAATCGTCGCGGCTTGCCAAGCGGCGGCAAAAAAATTCAGCACAACGCATATTGTCAACGATATTGTTTACACGGGCGAGCAGCCCGCTCCGACGCGTCTGCCGTCTCTCAAGGATGATTTTCTCGAGGGCAGAACACCCGACGTGCTTGTTATCGGCGGCGGCATTTCAGGTGCTTCGATAGCAAGAGAGCTGACCAAGTGGAAGCTTGACGTTTTACTTGTAGACAAGGAGGCAGACCTTGCGCTTCAGGCGTCGGGACGCAACGACGGCGAGGTGCACCCCGGAATCGACCTCGGCAAAGGCTCGCTCAAGCACAAGTACATTCGCCGCGCAAACCACATGTATGCAGACGTTTGCCGCGAGCTTGACGTTCCGTTTAAGCAGGTAGGTCAATATGTGCTTTTCCGCAACGCCGCGCTGAAGCCGCTTATCGGTCTGTATGCTTTTTGGCGGAAGCATCACGACGGCATAGAGGACACCGAGATAATCTCGGGCAAGGAGCTTATGCGCCGCGAGCCGAACCTCACACCGGAAACAAAATTCGCAATGTATAATCCGAGCGCAGGCTGTGTTTGCCCTTACGGACTCACCATAGCCTATGCCGAAAACGCCGTTCAAAACGGCGCTCAGGTAAGCCTTAACACCGCCGTGCTTTCCATGGAGGTGTCGGAGCATAACATCATAAGCGTTACCACCAACAGAGGCGTTATTCATCCGAAAATCGTTATCAACGCAGCAGGCGTTTTTGCCGAGGATATTGCCGCCATGGCGGATGACAGATTTTTCTCGATTCATCCGCGTCGAGGAACAAACTCGATTCTTGACCAAAAAGCAGGCGCATATATGCACTCGGTAGCCTCCGTAAAGGACATAAGCGTTCACGGTAAAACCCATTCAAAGGGCGGCGGCATATTGCACACCGTCCACGATAATCTTCTCGTAGGACCCGACGCCGTAGAAACGGTTGAAAAGGAAAACACGGAAACACGTGCCGAGAGCATTAAAACCGTCTTCGACAAGCAGACTCAAACAATGCCGGCGCTGTCAAAACGTGATATAATCACTTATTTCACGGGCGTTCGCGCTCCTACCTTTGAGGAGGATTTTATACTTGAACCCGGCAGAAGAACAAGGAATTTGATTCACGTAGCCGGTATTCAATCCCCCGGACTTACAACCGCTCCCGCGGTTGCCGTCGATATGGCGGAGCTTGCGGTCGATATGCTCGGCAAGACCGAGACGGTTGAAAAAAACAACAATTATAATCCTATTCGCAAGGGCGTTCCAGTGCTTCGCGAAATGGACGACGATACAAGAGAAAAAATGATAGCCGAAAATCCCGACTACGGCGAGATTATTTGCCGCTGCGAGCAAATCAGCAAGGGCGAAATTCTCGACGCTTTGAAATCCCCGATATGCGTTCCGACGGTTGACGGTATCAAAAAGCGCATAAGACCGGGAATGGGACGTTGTCAGGGCGGCTTCTGCTCGCCGCTTGTCACCAAAATAATTGCCGAATTCCTCGGCGTTCCGCTGTATGAGGTTAAAAAATCCTCGGCGGAAGCGGTGATAACATACGGCGAAACAAAGGTAAACGAAGGAGGCGAAGAGTGATGACGACAGGTAACTATGACGTACTCGTTGTCGGCGGCGGCCCTGCCGGACTTGCGGCGGCGATAAGCGCTCACGATAACGGTGCCAAGGTTCTCCTTCTTGAAAGAGAGGCAAGGCTCGGAGGAATACTCAAGCAGTGCATTCACGACGGTTTCGGTCTTCATCACTTCGGCGAGCAGCTCTCAGGTCCTGAATACGCCGAGCGGTTTGAAGATGAGCTGTACAAACGCAATATCGAATACAGTACCCTGACGTTTGTCACGAAAATAGACAAAAACGGCGACGGAAGCTTTTCGGTGCATACCGTCGGCAGAAGCGGCGTTTCGGTGTTTACGGCAAAAGCGCTTGTGCTGGCTACGGGCTGCCGCGAGCGTACCGCCAAGCAGGTATTTATTCACGGTACGCGTCCTGCAGGCGTTTTCACGGCCGGAACCGCACAGCATTTTACAAATCTGCTCGGGCTTATGCCCGCCAAAAAATGCGTAATTCTCGGTTCGGGCGACATCGGTCTTATTATGGCTCGTCGCTTAACCCTTGAGGGCGCAAAGGTTCTCGGCGTTTATGAGGCAAAGCCTACGCCGTCGGGACTTACGAGAAACCTCCATCAATGCCTGCACGATTATGACATTCCGCTGCACCTGTCGCACACCGTCACTCGCGTGTTCGGAGTTGACAGGCTCGAAGCAGTTGAGATTTCAAAGGTTGACGAAAATATGGCTCCGATACCCGGCACACAGAGCCGCGTCGAATGTGACACGCTGATTCTCTCGGTCGGATTGATTCCCGAAAACGAGCTCGCCGAGTCCGTCGGAGTAAAGCTTGACCCACGCACAAAGGGTCCCGTATGCGACGGTCAGTGTATGACGAGTGCCGACGGCGTATTCAGCTGCGGCAACGCTTTGCACGTCAACGATTTGGTTGACTTTGTTTCGCAGAACGCCGAGCAGGCGGGAAAATCAGCCGCTGCTTATTCGGGCAGAGAAAGACGGCTTATTGAGATAACCCCGGGTGACGGCTTATTGTACGCAGTGCCGCAAAGGCTTAATCTCAACGAGGATAACAGTAAAACAGACCTGTATTTCCGCGTCCGCGAGGAAGAAAACAACTGTGTGCTTCATATTTACGCGGACGGTAAGGAAATACTTAAAAAGCGTTACGCATTTATGCGTCCGCCCGAAATGGAAAATCTCACGATTGATTTCAGCGCATGCGAATTAAACGAAAACAGCCGAGTGGAGCTTCGGCTGGAAAGACTCGGTAAAGGAGACGGTGTAAAATGACAAAAGAATTAGTTTGCATCGTTTGTCCCCGTTCGTGCAGAATGACGATTACATCAGACGGCGACGAGCTTGTTGTGACCGGCAACACCTGCAAAAGGGGCAAAGAATTCGCCGTAAGCGAAATGACCGACCCGCGTCGTACCGTTTGCACAACGGTGCGCACCGCCTTCCCTTCGGTACCGGTTCTGCCCGTTCGCGTATCGGGGCCGATTCCCAAAAACAGAATTTTCGACCTGATGCACGAGGTAAACCGTATCACCGTTTCAAAACGACTCGGACGAGAGGAAGTCGTTGTACCGAATATTCTCAATCTCGGCGTGGATTTGATTGCAACAAGCAATATCCTGAAGGACGAGAAGAAGCAACCTTAAAAAAGAAAGAGGGGAAAATCTTTAATGGAACAGTCACTTGTGCTGACCTTTGACGTCGGCACGCAGAGTGCAAGATGCTTGCTTGTCAATGAGAGTGGAGACTTTGAGGATAAGGAGCAGCAAAAATACAAGGTTCCTTATTTATCAAAACAGCCCGGATGGGCAGAACAGACCCCGGATTTTTATTTTAACATTATAGCCGAAATGTCAAAAAAGGTTATCGAGAGAAATGCCGATAAGCTTGACCGCATAACAGCCGTATGCCTTACCTGCATACGTGACACGGTGCTTTGCCTCGACAAAGACAAACGTCCGCTTCGCGACATAATATTATGGCTCGACGAGCGTGAGGCCGACGAGGACGGACAGATTCCGGCAGCAAAACACGCATTGTTTTCGCTTGTGGGAATGGGAGAATCGGTAGATATGATTTACCGAGCCTCTACCGGCAACTGGATTATGCAAAACGAGCCCGAAATATGGGCCAAAACAGACAAATACGTTATGCTGCCGTCATATCTCAACTATCTTTTGACGGGCGAGCTTAAGGATTCCGTGGCAAATATGATAGGTCACGTACCGTTTGATTACAAAAACCGCCGTTGGATGAAACCCGGTGCTCTCACGCGCTGCGTGTGCAATGTTCCGTCCGAAAAGCTCTGTGAGCTTGTCCCGTCGGGCGAGGTTATAGGTAAAATCACAAAAGATGCGTCCGAAAAAACGGGCATCCCAATGGGACTTCCGCTTATAGCAACCGGCTCCGATAAGGGCTGTGAAACCATCGGTATGTCCGTTGTAAAATCAAACCGAGCGGCAATTTCCTTCGGCACGACCTCAACCTTACAGATGGCGGTTAAAAAATATTTTGAACCGCAGCCTTATATGCCGGCTTATCCGGCTGTTCCGAACGATATGTTCAATCCCGAATTCGAGGTCTATCGCGGATTTTGGATGATTTCGTGGTTTATAGAGCAGTTTGCCGCGAAGGATAAGGTTGACGCCGCCGAGGAGGGCGTTTGCATAGAGCGTTATCTTGACGATAAAATCAAGGATATTGAGGCCGGCTCCGGCGGACTTATTTTACAGCCGTTTTGGACTCCGGGCATCACGAACCCGAACGCGAGCGGCGCAATTATAGGCTTTTCGGATTTCCATACGCGTTATCATTTGTATCGTGCCATAATAGAGGGCATCTGCTTAGAGCTGTACCACGGGCTCGTTAAAATGCAAAAACGCTCAAGCGTCACGGTAGATGAGCTTTATGCCGGCGGAGGCGGCTCCAGCAGCCCGGTCGTATGTCAAATTGCCGCAGATGTTTTCGGCTTGCCCGTACACCGTATTCAGACTCACGAGGCGAGCGCAGTCGGCTGTGCCATGGTCGCGTTTATTTCACAGGGCGTTTACGGTAGCTATGAGGACGCCATAGAGCATATGGTACATAAAAAAGACGTATTTATTCCGAACGAGGAAAACCACCGAACCTATATGAAAATTTACGGCAAGGCGTATTCTCACCTTGCCTCAAGATTAAAGCCAATAGAAAAATACCTACATCATTTTCAAACAGGAGGACACTGATAATGAGTACAAAACCGTATAAGGGCTTTGAGCCTAAATGGATGCTTCAGAGAGCACCTGAGAACAGCTATCGTTCAATTTTCCGCTGGGGCGACCCCGACTTCTTCAAATATCCGAAGGAGAGCCTTTACAAATATGTTAAAAAACGCTGCAATCTCAAGGACGAGGAGTTTATGCAGTATAATGACGATTTGGGTCTTGACCCCGTAAATCTCGGCGAAGAGCACGCTCCGAAGATTGACAAAAAGCACGTAAAGGCCATTGCCGCAATAGTCGGCGAAAAGAACGTCTCACAGAGCGACTACGACCGTCTCGCCGTTTCCTACGGACAGACAATGTACGATCTTCTCAGAATGCGTCACCGTCGCTTTGACTCTCTTCCCGACCTCGTTGTTTTTCCGGAGACAAGCGAGCAGATTGAGAAAATCGTAGCCTACGTCACAAAGAATAAAATACCGCTCTATGTTTACGGCGGCGGCTCGTCGGTTACAAGAGGCGTTGAGCCCATTAACGGCGGCGTTTCTCTTGATATGCGCCGCAACTTCAACAAGGTCATTAAATTCAATGAGACCGACCAGACCATTACCGTTCAGGCAGGTATGTCCGGACCAAAGCTTGAGGAAACGCTTCAAAACGCTCAGAGCCTTTTCGGCGCAAAGCGTCCGTACACCTGCGGCCACTTCCCACAGTCGTTTGAATATTCCTCCGTCGGCGGTTGGACCGTCACACGCGGTGCCGGTCAAAACAGCACCTATTACGGCACCATAGCCGATATAGTTGTTTCGCAGAAATACGCCACACCGATAGGTAAAATCGAGACAAGTCACTATCCGAGAGAGGCAACGGGACCGAACCTCAATCAGGTCATGATGGGCGGCGAGGGCACCTTCGGCGTTCTTACCGAGGTCACGCTCAAGTTTTTCCGCTGGATGCCCGAAAACAGAAAACGCTTTTCTTATATGTTCAAGGACTGGCCGACAGCGATGCGCGCCGCTCGTGAAATGATGCAGTGCGAGTGCGGCTTCTCCTCTGTTTTCCGTCTTTCAGACCCGGAGGAGACTTCATTAATGCTCCATCTTTACAACGTTGACGAAACGCCGCTTGAGCCTCTTCTCGATAAATTGGGCTACAAGGACTTTGAGCGCTGTCTCTTCCTCGGATTTACAGACGGCGAAAAGGGCTTCTCAAGAAACGTTGCGCATAACATAATGAAAATTGCCGTTAAGCACGGCGGTATCCCGATGACCGGCTACGTATGCAAGGGCTGGGAAAAGGGCCGCTTCAACGACCCGTATCTTCGCGATACACTCATGGATTTCGGCTTTATGATTGATACGCTTGAGTGCACGGTCAACTGGTCAAATATGGCTCGTGTTCACCGTGAGGTTCGTGAGGTTTGCCATAAGCTTCCGAACACAATCGTTACAACTCATATGTCGCATTGCTATCCGCAGGGCGCCAACCTCTACTTCATCTTTATGACTAAAATGCAGGACGAAGAGGAGTTCCGTGCTTATCACGCAACAATTCTCGACGCCATACAGAAGAGCGGTGCGGCCATCAGCCACCACCACGGTATCGGAAAGATGTTTGCCCCGTGGCTTGAGGGCTACCTCGGCGAAAAGGAATACGGCATAATCCGCACGCTTAAAAACTATTTTGACCCCGATTACCTTATGAATCCGGGCGGAACCATAGGCCTTGACCTTAAGCCCGAGGATAAAAAGTATTTACGTGAGCATACCGAGTATGTTGACGAGCTCAAGGACTGAAAAGGCTTTTGAAGCGCGGCTCAAAGCCGTAACGTCAAGCATAAACACATAAAATCAAGGCTTTCGTTTCAGGTGAGACGAAAGCCTTTTTATTGCCGTTCACAGAAAAGCTTACTTTTTGTATAAGCTTTCGGCATTTGCGGCTGTTGACTGTTTGCCGTCGTAATTATATAATAATTTATAACATAATTTCGCCGCATATGTAATATGCCGCACAAGTAAAGAGGTTCATCATGACAGATAAAAGCTATTCAATTATTTTCAGCAGTCCGACAGGCAACACGAGGCTGCTCGCCGACGCCATTCGCGACGCGCTGCCGGAGGAAAACTGCAATTATTTCGGAGTGTGCGAAAACGCCGATACACAATCCGACATTTTGTTTATAGGCTTTTGGACGGATAAGGGAACCGCCGACAAGGCGACCTTGGATTTGCTCGAAAAGCTGAAAAATAAAAGGATTTTTCTTTTCGGAACGGCGGGCTTCGGCGGAGACGAGGAGTACTTCAAAGAAATCCTCGCAAATACAAAAAAGAGCATTAGTGCCAGCAACATCACAGTCGGCGAGTATATGTGTCAGGGGAAAATGCCGCAAACGGTCAGGGAGCGCTATATCAAAATGAAAAGCCTGCCGAATCCCGTGCCGAATCTCGATATGCTGATTGAAAACTTTGACCGTGCTCTGTCTCATCCCGACGAAAACGATTTGAAAAGGCTGAGGCTCTCCGTGGAAAAGCTGTAATAAGAAGCGACAGCGCGACCTACCCCGCTATGCTGTGCCGCGTATCATATTACTATTGATTTATTGTAAAAATAATGATAAAATATTCAGCATAGCACGTAAGCAGGTGTAGTTTAATGGCAGAACATCAGCTTCCCAAGCTGAATACGGGGGTTCGATTCCCCTCACCTGCTCCAAAAACGGCAAGTATCATTTGATGCTTGTCGTTTTTTACTTTTTCGCATTTTACTCTCGTCTCGCTTTTCTTTCGTCCACCCTCAGTCCGCTCACTTCATTATTCGCTGTTCACTTTTCTCTCTTCGCTCAACCTCTCCTCTCTTGCAGAGGAAGGTGAGCCTCGTCAAGGCAAGCCGGAGGGATTTTCTT
>ULXH01022739.1_pt1 | contig 20943 bp, 8 predicted proteins | sample 1961101 | NCBI WGS metagenome assembly ULXH01 (sample SAMEA4835833, study PRJEB28245) | human gut metagenome | biome: gut microbiome; material: fecal sample | place: Denmark | collected 2008 | reverse complement strand
CAATCTCCACCTACTTAATTTTTCTGGATTTTGAACACCCTGCCCTTCGCGGGCTGTCACCAGTCAAGGCGTTCACCTTTCCAGCGAATAACGAAGTCAGGACACAAAAAAAGCACGCTCCCATTCGGGGGGCGTGCTTTTTCCTATGTATTCCTGTCAAGCTCACTTGATGAATTTCTTACGGCCGCGAATATAAATCTGTCCCTTCTGTGGCGCAGAGACAACGCGACCGCTGAGGTCGTAGATGACGTCGTTAGAAGCGTCTTTCGTGTTGGCATCAGTCGTGATAAACTCAATGTCCGTCGGGATGTCCGTCGGTTCGATATACCAGAACGATGCGCCATTTTCAGCGGGCGATGAGGCCAACCAAGGCACCACGCGCGAATTGTCGCCTGCGAGGTGCAGATAAGGATAAGAGGCGTTCGTTGGGTTGGCACACTGGATTTTGCTGAGCCCTTGAGTGTTGCTCGTGATGACGAAGATGCCGGCCTCGTTCTTCTCGGCTGTGAGCGTCGTGCGGGCCTCTACGGCCAGCGTGCGTCCAACCATGCTTTCGGCATAAGCCTTGCTGACCAGGTGGTATTTATTCGTGCCATCGGCCGAAGGTACGAAACACCAGTAAGCCTTGTCGGTGGCGGCGTTTGTGCTCGCACCCAGTTCTTTGCTGCTGTTGGCGTTGAGCACATAGTTTTTGGAGCCGCGTCCGTGGTTGCGGATGGTGTAATAACATCCAGTGCTGATTTCCACGCGCGGCGCATTTGCGATGGCGCCATTCAAGCGTTCGTAGCCTTCGCGTGACGGTGCGGCGATGTAAGTGTTGTAGGCCGCGTTGACCATGCTTTCAGCTTCCTCCTTGTATTGTCCGACAATCGTGCCGAAATTACCCTTGGTCAACACCGCGTCCACGATGGCCTTCACGCCGAGCGCCGTCAGGCTGTCACCGTTGACCGTGGGGTCGTAGGTGAAGGCCGAATCCGTGATCTGCTCGATGGAGTAGTTCTTATAGATGATGGTATATCCGCCACCGTTAGTGCCGTACGTGTCTTCCTCGTAAACAAAACCGATGGTGTTGTTTTTCTGCCACGTCATGGTGCTGTAGGCACTGCTGATGTAAGAGCTCTGGTGGTGTCCGTCCCAGTTCTTCGCAATGGCTTCAGGCGTGCGATAGTCAGAGAGCGACTTCAAAGACTTGTAGTAGATACCCACATTGGAGCGTCCGCTGCCGAAAGGCACACTCTGGAGGAGGAGGAACATCTTCTGGTTGCCTTTCTTGCGGGTGACGGGAACGAGCATCACTTCGCCGTTGCAGGCGTTGTTGAGCGCCGTTACGCCGTTGTTGCTCTGGCCAGAGAAGGCCACTTCTCCCCAAGAACCTTCAGCCTTCTTCGTGTCGGTGAAGGTGAAGATATTGAAACGGCGTCCGCCGTTGCAGCGGCTCGACAGGAGCACACTGCCGTCGGGCAGTTCTTCAGCCTTCGGTTCGTCGCCGCCAGGGATGGGGCTTACATCACATCCGCCGAGGAACTCCCATGTTTCGCCAAAGTCGTCAGAATAGAGCACCCAGTTGGCCGTTTCGTTGCTTCCCTGTCGGCAGCTGCTGCCAACGAGGTAGAGGCGGCGGTATTTGTTGACCTTCGTCTTCGTGCTCTGGCAGATTTTTCCGCTGCCGATAAACCAACCACGGATGGGGCCGTAGGCGCTCTTGTCGAACTTCGAATAGACAAACTCTTCGTCGATGTATTGAGGTTCGCTCCAAGTGGCACCATTGTCGTTGCTATACCAGCGTGCCCATCCCTGATGGTGGTCGCGCGTGCCGCTGAAGAATCCCGGCGTGCCCGAACAAGAAGTGATGATCATGCGGGGGCTCTCGCTGTCGCCAACGATGCAGGGGTCGCCATAGCCAGCCTTCTGGTGTCCAACGGCGGTGTTGCCGTCGCCCGTCATCACGGCCGGCTTCAGAATGTTGTCCCAGGTTTTTCCGTTGTCGTGGCTGCGGCGGATGTGGAGGTCAATGCGTCCGCTGCCGATGTCGGCGCGGCTGAAACGGTAGTCGGCAACAGCCACAACAGTGCCGTCGTAGGCCGTGGCGATGGCTGGGATGCGGTATGGCGTGTCGCCCGATGTGCGTGTCGGGAAAATCTCCACCTGAGGCTCCGGCTCGATGTATGCCTTGCGGATGCTCACCTTGAAATTCGTCAGGATGACGCCCGCGTTGGCGCCAGAGAGGGTGAAGGAAGCCGTGGGCATTTTGAGGCCTTTGCAGGCGAGAGACTGCGATGTCTTGGTGGTGTATTTCTTGCCAGTGGCATCAATCACATTGATGGCCGTATTGTCCGACATGACGAAGTCGAAACTGTAAGCCGCGATGCTATATTCTGCACCAGCGGTCAGCGTGTAAGCCTGAGGACTGTATTTGCCCACGTAGGCCTGGATGCGTGTTTCATCGGAAGCCGTCACGTTCATGTTGTTGTATCCAGCGTCCAAAACGAGTTTCGGCTCGCCGGCTTTCGATGTCCAGGTCTTGGCCCAGGTGCCGTTGCTTGTGGTGAAGGAGCCAGTGGCCATGTTGACAGAAATGTCGCGCTGTGCCCATTCCCAGCGGATGGTGCTGCCAGCGTCGGCACCGCCATCCCAGAAGGCGAATTTGCCATCGCGGTTGTTGACCTTGTTGCTGGTGTAGCCCTTCTCATACATATAGTAAGCCTCGACATTATTGCCCAGGTTGCTGCTCTTGGCAAACTGCCAGAGAGCCGTGTAGCCTTCAGGAATCTTGTTCTTGTTGACCATGATGGGATAAGATTCCCCACCAGTCGTTCCCAGCATCTTGACGGGAGCGGCAAGCACCATGTCGGGACCAGCTTCCTTGTTGATGATGGTGTAGCCCTCCGTGTCGTTACCCGTGCGGCGCCAGAGGTCGGCATCGGCGTAGGTCGTCTTGCTCGTTGTCAGAGAAATGTAAGATTTCGAACCGTTGTTGCTGACGTACAAACCGCCCGCGCCGATGCGCATGGTGAACCAGTCTACAACAGATTCGTCTTCAACGTTGAGCGCTTCGTCAACGATTTCGCCCTTGTCGCCGTCGGTCACGTCGCCCAAGGTGTAGACGTTAGAGAAGGCGTCTTTAAATCCCAAAGAAGGGCCGCCCCATTTGTTCCACGTGCCGTCGGCGTTCTGGATGAACGTGCCGTCTTGTGTGCCGTTGGCACGCTTGGACACGAGAATCTTGCCGTTTTTAACTTCCGTGACGGAAGCCACCTTGAAGCAGCAGTAAATCGAGTCATATTTCTCCATCAGTCCGGCATTGTTGTTGATGCCTTCGTTGCTGCCCTTCCAAACGAGGTAATAGCCAGTGGCCACATTTTTGAAAGCGAAGATGTTGTTGCCCTTCTTGATGGCCACAAACTTGGCGCGGTTGCCGTAGCTCTTGGCGGCCAAGGCGTTGGCAACGCCAACAGTCAGCGCTTCGTTGTCGGCATACAGCGGATAGCAAGTGCCGTTTTTCTGTCGATTGGTGATGGTGTAGGTGCGGCCGTTCACGATTTCTGCCGCTCCCTCCTGAGCCGTTCCCTTCACCACTTTGATGGGTGTGGGCTCTTCCTTGATGTCGATGTCCGTCACGTCCGTGAAGCGCCACTGGCAGCCGGCGTCTGCGCGGTCTTGTGCGTTGGTGTTGCCGCCATACCAGTTGTAAACGGGATAGCCCTCCTTCGTCGTGGTGTTCAACTCACAAGTGCTACCACTGCGGATGATGTAGAGTTCGAGCGTGTTGGAATATTCCACCTTCCATCCGGCCTTGGGCGCCGTTGCCACCAGTTTGACTTGCTTGTCAAAGGAAGCGGAAGGATCCAGGTAAGCGTTTGCACCGACATTCTTGATGTTGAAAGCGCCGTCCGTGCGCTTCTCAAAAGTCCAGCGATAAGACGCATAGCCCGGGTTTGACGGGTTGGCATATACGCCCCCGTCCTTCGCATAGGCAAAAAGACTGGCGCGGAGTGGCGTGCAGATGGCAAAGTGCTTGCCAGTCACGTTTTCCGCCGTCGGCGTGTTGATTTTGCTTTTGAGGTTGTTGAGAATCGTGTTGGCTTCCGCCGCCATCGTCTTCAGTTCTTCAAGCGTGGCGCCCTCCTTCGCCATGAGATTCTTCATAGCGTCGAGCTTCGCATAGAGGTCCTTGACAGCGTCCTTGCTGTATTCTCCGAGCCCCGTTCCCACCTTGATGGAAGCGGCGGCCGTGATTGTGTTGTTGAGCGCGGTGCGTGCTTCAAACATCGCCTTGAGGTCCTTCGCCTCCTGGTCGGTGATGACCGTGCAGTCGCCAATGAATTCGGCCAGTTTGCGGGCCACGACCACATAACCAGCGCCGTAGAGATAGTTGCCAGAGAAATAGCTGCCGTTGGCCGTGCCAGCAGAAGTGGCGAGCGAAGAATAGATGTCGATAAAGGTGAGTTGCTCGTCGGCATCCGCCGTTTCCTTCAGCCAGTCGTTAAATTGCTTGATGCGGTTGTTGGCATTCGCTGTCGGCATCAGGCTGACCAGCGCAATAGGCGTGCTGGAAGAGACGTTGCTCTTGAGCTTCTTCACCAGGGCCGTATAGTTGTTCTTGACAGTGGTCAAGTCCGTGCTACCGTTGATGTCCTCCGTTCCAGTGTAGAGCAACACCTTCTTCGGGTTCTCGCGCATCACGCCTTTCCCCTTGTTGGAGAAGGCAGCGTCCACGAATTTGCCGACGGTTGCAATGTTGCCGCCGTAGCCCCACCATGAACCGCGGTTTTTCACGTTCTGATTCTGGAGCAGTTCGTTCCATTCGCCGTTCTTCACCATCTCGTCGCCGAAGAAGAGAACGTCGGTCGATTTGATGGGCAGCACGCTGAAATAAGTGGCACGCATGCCGTGCGCACCGCCGAGGCCGGCCGGGTTCTGAAGTTTTTCAGTGTTGGCAGGATAAGAAGAGGGGAGACCAACGTAATCCTTGATGGCATCCACCCAGAGTTTGTAGCCGTAGGCTTCGAGGTGGAGGTTGTCGAGCGAATAAGGTGCCCCTTTGAGGATGCCGCCCATCTTGGAGTAGAGGTCCACGTAGGTCGTGTTCTCGTTCTTGGCAGCGATGGCCTTGATCAGTTCGTTCGTTGCCTGAATGGTCTTCGGGCTTTTGTACGCCTGGTCTCTTGCAGGGAGGATGCTCTGCAAATAAATCTGCGTGTTGGGACTTTCGCGGCGGATGATGTCCACCGTCTTCGAGATGTTGTCGGCGATGGATTGTTCCGTGCAGTTCGTTCCCAAGTCGTTCGTACCGATTTTGATAAACACCTTAGCAGGCTTGAAGCGCACCCAACTTTCAACGTTGGCAAGCACTTCATAACTGTAGCCGCCGGAGTTTCCGCGGTTGACGATGCGTGGGTCGTTGCCAAAAGCTTCAGCCCACACGTGCATGTCGGTGATGGAGTTGCCGGCAAAGACAATGGCGTCCTTCGGCAGTTTCATCACCTTCCACGAGTCGTAGCGATGCAGTCTGAATGGCTCATCAGCATGCGCCACCTGCAGCATGGAAAAGAGCATGACTGCAGCGAGGAGTAGGTTTTTGATTTTCATTTAATTAATAATAGGTTTGTAGTTAATGTTGGATCGTAGGTTTTGTAGGCCCGTGGCCATTTAAAAGGTTCAGACATAAGGGGCGTACATGCAACTGGCCGATGCCTTAATAATTAGAATTGCCAATTACGCCTAACACTGAATTGCAAAAATACAAATATTTTTCAGCTCTCGCCACTCCCGCGCTTAATTATTTCACAGTAAGCAAGTTAAAAAGCAACTTTAAAGGCCGCTCCGTTCTGGGGGGCGTGGCATTCCGCCGCCATCTTGTAATTAATACGTATATTTGTTTTTTCATCTGCAAGCGAGCCACTCCCTGCCGCGAAGAGCGGACGCGGCCCGACAAGAATACCAACTTAACATCCCTCCCTCATGGACAAACAGCCCTCGGAATAACGCTACTGCTGCATGACTGCCATACATGGCTGCGCCACTTTCATTTTAATACTTTTGCTTCATTTTAATACACCATTAAAATGAAGCAAAAGCATTAAAATACTCTGGTGTAATCAGGGGGGGACGGGGCATTAGGTAGGGTGTTCAAAATTCAAAAAAATCTTTGCGTTTTTTTGCTAAATTACAAGGTGCGACGAAACTCTGGGGCGAAGCACTATAGCTCACTTTGCTCGCAAAGTGAGGGGGACGAATATTGTGGCGGCCAAGCACGAGTTGAAAATCCAACAAAGTCATGCTCCAGAGCTTTGGTCATGTTCGCTACGTGTTCGTGGCCCTCACTTTGCGAGCAAAGTGAGCTACAATGCTGGCGCCGCAACAGACGATTGCGTGGGCCTGTGCAAATCTCCGCTGCGAGGGCGCTACCGCTAACCTTTGATACTTCAATTTTGAACACCTTACCTGAAAAGGGCAGCACCTCCGCCCTCGCCATGCTATTTGCTCTAAAAAAATCTGCGCGATTTTTGGGCCAAAATGGCATGGCGGTTGCGGCCGTGTTCCTCGTCCCATTTATCTTGGCCTTGTATGTCGTATGTCCCTTTCTGAGGTGTTAGGGAACTTATGGGGCTGGGAATATTTGCAGTTGGTCAGTCAGTCTTTGATTGAAATCTGATGGGGAGCGTGAACCATACCGGAACAGGATGGCCTTGTTGGCGTGCAGGCGTGAAAAGATGCAGTTTTCTGACAACATCAATGGCTGCCTGGTCGCATTCTTTGGAAAGGCCTTTCTTGATAACGACTTTACCGACTGAGCCGTCTATTTCTATACGGAAGCGAAGTACAACAGTTCCTTGAACTTCTCCTTCTTGAGTGCTGCGCGGCAAAATCAAATTTTCTGAAATGAATCTCAATAGCGCAGACTCGCCACCAGGATAAGCGGCCTGTATTTCAACGATGCTGTTGTCCATAACCTCTTCTTCCTTGCGTATTGGCTGCTCTTCCTTTTTCCTTGTTTCTGCTTCAAATTCTGAAAGGCATGCGCTAAAGCCAGCCAGGCTCAGTTTGAAGGATTCCTTTTTGCCTAAGGCTTTGTCGAAATAGTCGAAGGTGACATAATCAGCCTTTTTTAATTCCTCGCCAGAGTAGGAGGCGTAGAAAAAGCTGGAAAAGCCTTGGGAATCAATTTCTCCGTCATCGCCCATACCTCGATAATAAATCGCGGCTGAAACCGTTTTATCTTTAGAAAAGCCTGATTGCATGAGTCGTGTGGAGATTCTTCGTTCCGAGCTTGGAATCCTGCCGTTATTGTGCATAATGGCATCCCTATATATATTTAGGTAGTTTGGCCCTTTATATTCTCTGATCATTTTTAATGTTTTGCCCGTTGGATAAAAAACGGCATCCAACTGGCCCTTAGTAGTATAGTGGCCAGGAATAAATTCCGTTTCCTGAGTATAATAGTTTTTCTCAGGTATCAGTCTCCAAACTCCTTGCGAAAATCCAGTGCCGGCAAAAGCCAGGGCCAGCAACAAAGTCAGTAAGCGTTTCATCATGATAAAGGTTTAATTTTTGGGGTTTTACTCTGCAAATATATCTCCCCATAGTGCAGCCTATCTTCATTATGCAGAAAAAATGAAGATACTGCATAAGAATATCTTGGCGATTGGGGAAAAATCATTAAATTTACGTCATAATTACCCTTGAATTTCTTATGCCGACAAACAAAAATGCCCAGCTTCGTTACCAGATTCTCGACCGCTGTTTCAGTGATTTACATCATAAATACACCATTGAGGACCTCCTGCGGCTGGTCAACGAAAAACTTTTCGCCATTAACGGTTCCAGCGTGAGTCTGCGCCAGATACGCGACGACATCCGCTACATGAAAGACCCCGATGCCCTGAATGCCCCCATTGAGGCCGTTCCCATCTCTGGGAGAAAGAGCTACTACCGTTATGCCGACCCCCATTTCTCCATCTTCAACAATGCGCTCTCTGTTGAAGAGATGGTGGCCCTGCAGTCGGTCATCAGCGCCATGAACCGCTTTCGCGGCATTTTGGGAAATGCCTGGCTGGAAGATGTCATTTCCAACCTCGAATGTCGCTTCGGCATCAAGCCCAATACAGATGGAGTGGTTTCTTTCGAGCAAAATGAGCGCCTCAAGGGAATAGACCTTTTGGGACGCCTCATTGACGCCGCGCTCCATCATCAGCCGTTGGAGGTGACCTATCAGCCCTTCTTCGGCGGCGAGTCGTGTTCCGTTGTCCATCCCTACCACCTCAAGCAGTTTAATCAGCGTTGGTTTCTCATCGGCCTGCAGCAGACGTCATGCGGCAGCCAGCTCACCAACCAGGCCCTCGACCGCATGGTCAAGGTCGTCCCCTCTGATGTGCCCTTCGTTCCCAACGAGACCATCAACTTCGCCACTTATTTCCGCGATGTCGTCGGTGTCACCATTCCCGAAGACCACCCGCAACCCGAAGAAGTCATCTTGCGTTTCGATGAGGCCCGTTTCCCCTACGTGGTCAACAAGCCCATCCATGCTTCGCAGTCGTTGTACGCCTCGTTGCCGAATGCCATCCGCCTCTTCCTCCGCCCCAACAAGGAACTCGAGGCCCGCATCCTCTCCTACGGCCCACAGGTGGAGGTCATCGCCCCCTCGTGGTTCAGAGCGCAGATTTCGCAGAAACTGGCCGCTGCCGTCCGCCAATATGCTGGGGAGGACATCACGCCCTGCCTTTCAGGAGCTTAGTAATAGTAATGGCAGGGAAGTCAGTGTTCAGGTCTCGCGTGGGCCACAAACAAAGGGTCAAACATACGTCGGCCCGTTCAGTTTTATATCTTATCCTATACTCTATCCTATATGAACAAACAGCAACTTGCCAACCGCATCTGGGCTTCGGCCAACAGCATGCGCAGCAAAATCGCCGCCAACGAATATAAAGACTATATCCTCGGTCTCATCTTCTATAAGTTTATCTCCGACACCGAAGTGAAATACTTCACCCAGGACTGTGGCTGGCAGGAAGAAGAACTCGTGGACCTCGTGGAAGACTACAAAGATGACGACATGAAAAAGGCCATCGAGGAATGCCAAAACAAAATCGGCTTCTTCATCACCTATGAACACCTCTTCTCCACCTGGCTCGGGAAAAATGCCAACTTCGATGTCGCCACACTGAGCGCGGCATTGGGCAATTTCGACCGCCTTCTGAATCCCAACTTTGCCTCCGTTTATGGCGGCATCTTCAAAACCCTGCGTGAAGGTCTCAGCAAGCTCGGCGACAACCCCGCCGCGCAGACCAAAGCCCTCCGGAAACTCATCGATCTCATCAAGGACATCCCCACCGACGGCACTCAGGACTACGACGTGCTCGGCTATGTCTATGAATTTCTCATCAGCAATTTCGCCGCCAGTGCCGGCAAGAAGGCAGGCGAATTTTATACGCCGCACGAGGTGGCCATGGTCATGTCGGAAATCGTGGCCGAACACCACCAAGACAAAACAGAGCTCGAAATCTACGACCCCACCTCAGGGTCGGGTTCGTTGCTCATCACCATCGGTAAGGCCGTCAGCAAGCACATCGCTGGTCGAAACAAAGTGAAATACTACGCCCAAGAACTCATCGAGAGCACCTACAACCTCACCCGCATGAACCTCGTCATGCGCGGCATCATCCCCGACAACATCAAGGCCCGCTGCGCCGACTCTCTTGACGAAGACTGGCCGCTCGAAGAAAAAGACAACGACATCGCCAAGCCGCTCGCCGTCGACGCCGTGGTCAGCAATCCGCCTTATTCGCAGCACTGGGATCCCAAGGACAAGGAAACTGATGTTCGCTTTGCCCAGTATGGTCTCGCGCCGAAAACGAAGGCCGACTATGCCTTCCTCCTCCACGAACTCCATCATCTCAAGCCCGATGGCATCCTCACCATCGTCCTTCCCCACGGCGTGCTCTTCCGTGGTAAGGCCCCACGCCTCTGTGCGCCCGACGGCACTCTCCTGCCTGCCGACGAGCGTGAAGATGGACAGGCTGAAGGACAGATTCGCGCCCAGCTCATTGAGAAAAACAACATCGACGCCATCATCGGCCTGCCGCCCAACATCTTCTTCGGAACGGGCATCCCCACGCTCATCATGGTCTTGAAGAAAAACCGCGGTGATGAGGGCATTCTCATCATCGATGCCAGCAAGGGTTTTGTCAAGGAGAGCAAGCAAAACCGCCTCCGTGCCTGCGACATCAAGAAAATCGCCGACACCTATCGCGAACGCCGTACAGAGGTGGGCTATTCTCGCGAAGTGAGTCGCAACGAAATCCGCCGCAACGAATACAACCTCAATATTCCGCGCTACGTTGACAGCAGCGACCCCGTCGAGCATTACGACATCTACAGCACCATGTTTGGCGGCATCCCCGAGAGCGAAATCAACGACCTCGCGCCCTATTGGCAGGCCTTTCCTTCGCTCCGTCGGGAACTCTTCGCCTCGTGTGCCGACCGCCCTTATGCCGACCTCCGCGCCGACGACATCGCCGCTGCCATCCGCGCCAATGCCGATGTCGTGCGCTTCAAGACCGCCTTCGTCGAGGCCTTTGCCGGCTTCGACGAGATGCTTCGCCAGCGCCTCATTTGCCATGTAGAGACGGTGCGCGAACTTGAGGAAACGGACATCATCTCTGAAGACATCTTCCGCCGCATCGCCCCACTGCCGCTTGTCGACCGCTATGCCGCCTACCAAATCTTTGCCGACCATTGGGGCGGCATCATCGGCGACATCGAAGTTCTGCAAACCGATGGCTTCGTGGCCTGCAACCAGCTCATCCACGAAACCGACGATGGCAAGGAGGAAGTGTGCGACGTGGGCGAGAAAGGGCGCATCATGCCTTTCCCCCTCATCCAGACTGTCTATTTCCAGGCGCAGCTTGATGTTCTGCAGGCGCTCACCAACCGCATTGCGGACATCAACACCAAGGTGGAGGCCATCAAAGACGAGTTCACGGAAGAAGAGCAGGAGACTTATTTCGACAGCGAAAAGGAGGGCGTGCTCGACAAGAAGCGCATCACGGCCGATGCCAAATCAGGTTTAGACATTGAACTTTCCACCAAATTGAAGCTCCAGCGCCTCGTTGCCCTCTGGGACGAGCAGACCAAAAAGCGTCGAAAGGTGCTGAAGGATACGCTTGCCCTGCAAAAGCTCACGCGCGAGAAAATTCAGCACCTCGACATGAACGAAATCAACCGCTTGCTCTATCTTAAATGGATTCAACCTGTCACCTCAGCCATCCAGGCCATGCCCGATGCCGTCGTTGACGAACTGGCAACCGCCGTGCGCCACCTCGCGGAGAAATATGCCCTTACTTACTGCGACATCGAGCGCGAACTTGCCGAATCGCAGCAGGCGCTCGCTGGCCTCGTCGACGAACTTTCGGGCGACGACTTTACCATCGAAGGACTTAAAGCCCTCGTGGAACGTCGCTGAAATCTAACTGTAATTTGATTTTTAAACAACATGCTCTGGCATGAATAGGATTTGAAGGTATGAATAAACCGAGGATTAGATTTAAGGGATTTGAGGGGGAGTGGAAGGAGAGGAGGATAGGAGATATTTGTAATGTATCTACAGGAAAGAGCAATACGCAAGATAAGGTGGATGATGGTAAATTCCCTTTTTATGTAAGGTCGCCTCATATAGAAAAAAGTAACAAATATCTATATGATGAAGAGGCAGTTTTAACTGTAGGGGATGGAGTTGGTACAGGAAAAGTATTTCATTATGTTAATGGTAAATATGACCTGCACCAAAGGGTCTATCGTCTATATGATTTCAAGGGAGTAAATGCTCTGTGTTTTTACTATTATTTTTCTCAGAAATTCTATAAAAGAGTGATGGCAATGACTGCGAAATCATCTGTGGATTCTGTGAGATTAGATTTTATATCAGAAATGCATTTGCCTTTTCCCTCCCTCCCCGAGCAGCGTGCCCTTGCCTCTTATTTCACCTCTCTCGACGCCCAAATCGCCGCCTCTACCTCCCGTCTTTCTTCTTTAAAACAAATCAAGGCGGCCAGCCTGCTGAATATGTTCCCACAGAAAGGAGAGACGGTGCCGCGCGTTAGATTTAAGGGATTTGAGGGGGAGTGGAAGGATTCAATGCTTAGTGATTTTTCTTATTCAATTTGCTCTGGTAGAGATACTGCTCATAAAGGCATATATCCATTATATGGTTCTACTGGAATCATAGGAACTACAAATAAACCTTCCTATAATGGGGCGATGCTTCTTGTTGCAAGAGTTGGGGCTAATGCAGGAAAATTGCAAATCATAAATGAAGAATGTGGCGTTTCAGATAATACGCTTATCATTAAGCCTAATGGAAATATTTCTGTTAGTTGGCTGTATTACTATTTAGTGCATTGCAATCTGAACCATCTTGTTTATGGTTCCGGCCAACCTCTTATAACTGGGTACATGCTTAAAAGAATACCCATTTTATTGGGAAGTAAAAAAGAGTGTGATGAAATCGCCTCCTACTTCACCACCCTCGACGCCCAAATCACCCTTCATCGCGAGCGTCTTGAAAAACTGAAGCAAATCAAGGCCGCTTGCCTCGAAAAGATGTTCGCTTGAAAAGACACGCGGCAATGATGCCTGGGCGCTTTCGTCTCTCAGGCATTCTTGCAGCGGAGCATAGTGTTCAAGTGTAGTTCCGTTTTTCTAACGGAGTACGCTCTAATTTTGCAGGATTTTCCAGAATAAAGAAATATCATGAAACATTACACAATACCGATTTTGCCGCTTACGTACGATTTGGAAACCATTGATGTGCTGAAACAACTCAACCGTTCCAATCGGAAGTTGGCAGAATTGAGAGGCGTTGCTCAAACAATTCCGAACGAAGCCATTCTCATCAATACGCTTGCCCTTCAGGAAGCGAAGGACAGTAGTGAGGTAGAGAATATCATAACAACACAGGACGACCTCTTCAAGGCCGACTTGAATATGAGCCAAAATGTTGGCAGGCTGGCCGAAAAGGAAGTCTTAAACTATCGGGAAGCGCTTTTGGCCGGTTTCCAAGAGGTCAGAGAAAAAGGCATATTGTCTCTTAACACAATTAAGAATATTCAAAGCCATCTGGAACACAATAATGCCGGATTTAGGTCTGTTCCCGGAACGGCCTTGAAGCGCAACGATGGTGTAACGGTCTATACGCCTCCTCAAGACCCAGAGGAGATAAACCGCCTTATGTGCAACTTGGAGAATTTCATAAATGACGACAAACTGAGCTCGCTCGACCCTCTTATCAAAATGGCCATCATCCACCATCAGTTTGAGAGCATTCATCCTTTCTATGATGGCAACGGACGTACGGGGCGCATCGTGCTGATTTTGTATCTTGTCATTGCCGATCTCCTTGACCTACCCGTTTTGTATCTCAGCCGTTTTATCACACACAACAAGGCCGCGTATTATCGTTTGCTGCAAGCCATCCGTGATGAGGAAGGAAACAATCGGGAGGAGTGGATCAAATGGACGCTCTTTATCCTGCAAGGCGTTGAGCAAACTGCAACTGAGACCATCGCCCTGGTTAAAGGTATTTCCAAACTGATGGCGGATTATAAAGTGATCTTGCGGCCCTTGTTTGGAAAACTCTACAAGCACGAGTTGCTCAACAATCTGTTCTTTCATCCCTATACAAAGATAGAGTTCGTGGAGCGGGATTTGATGGTTCAGCGCAAAACAGCGGCAAAGTATTTGGATAAGATAGTTGGTGTCGGTTTGCTCCAAAAGGTGAAAATGGGAACATCAAATTATTATATCAACACCCGCTTGATGAATTTGCTGGCCAACGTAAATGCACCCGAAACCGCCATATCGGGTATATAACGTCCGCTATATGTACCCGAAATCGCCATTTCGGGTACATAGCAACCTGTAAATGTACCCGAAACCGCCATTTCGGGTACATAGCAACCGCTTTGGTTGTTTCCAAATATGTAAGTAGGTGTTCAAAATTAGTTTATACTATCCATGCAGGGATAAGCCAGTTTAATATTGCCTTGCCGCATTCTTTTGTCCCTACAACTGCCTTTCATCAGTCACGTAGCCCGCTACGCTCCTTCTTCAAGACAGCTGTAGGAACAAAATAATACGACAATTCAATATAAACTAATTCTGAGCACCTACTTAACTCACCTTCAAAAACAATCTATCGCCATGTCTGTCAATGTTTCCATACGGCCCTTTACCAAAGAGGCCGACTTCGAAAAAGCCTTTGTAGAACTCCTTCAGCAACACGGGTGGGAGGACAACGTGATGCTGTACCCCTCGGAGGAAGACCTCGTCAAAAACTGGGCCGCCATTCTCTATAACAACAACCGCGACATCAACCGCCTGGGCGACTTCCCCCTCACCGACTCAGAGATGCAGCAAATCATCACCAAAGTTGATGCCCTGAAAAATCCCTATGAGACCAACCAGTTCATCAACGGACAATACGTCTCCATCTTGCGCGACAACGAAAACGACAAAATCAATTTCGGAAAGGAAGTCTATCTCAAGATATTTGATGCCAACGAGGTGCGCGCCGGCCAGAGCGTCTATCAGATTGCGCGTCAGCCGCGTTTCAAAACCACTAATTCCCTGGCTTCAAATCGGCGCGGCGACGTGATGCTGCTTATCAACGGCATCCCCGTGTTCCATATTGAGCTCAAGCGCAGCGGCGTCGACGTCAGTCAGGCCGTCTACCAAATCAAGCGCTATGCCCATCGGGGCATCTTTTCCCACGGCATTTTCTCGCTCGTGCAAATCTTCGTGGCCATGACGCCCGAGAAAACCCTCTATTTCGCCAACCCAGGGGCCGAGGAGAATTTCTTGCCGAGTTTCCGTTTCCATTGGGCCGACTTCAACAACGAGGAAGTTTTCGATTGACAGGCCATCTGCCGCACCCTTCTCTCCGTCCCCCTCGCCCACCACATGGTGGGCTATTACACCATTGCCGACGACAAAGACGGGACGCTCAAGGTGTTGCGCAGCTACCAGTATTTCGCCACCACCAAAATCTGTGAGCGCGTGAAGAAAACCAACTGGGACGAGCATGCTCATCGCGGCGGTTTCGTGTGGCACACCACGGGGTCGGGCAAGACGATGACCTCCTTCAAGGCCGCCCAGCTCATTGCTCGCCTGCACTATGCCGACAAGGTGGTGTTTCTTCTCGACCGCATCGAACTCAGCGTGCAGTCGGTCGACGAATATCGCGGTTTTGCCAACGCCGACGACAATGTGCTCGACACCGACGACACCTACAACCTCCTTCAGGTGCTTGAGAGCGACGCCCCCAGCGATTGTCTCATCGTGACTTCCATCCAGAAAATGAGCCGCGTGAACAACAAGCACGGCGTGCCGCAGTCTGTGCTTGAGAAAATCAATCGCAAGCGCGTGGTGTTCATCATTGACGAATGCCACCGCAGCGTTGCCGGCACTGGCGGCGAGAGCGGTAGTGGCATGCTCCAGTCCGTGAAGAACACATTTCCGCGGGCCTTGCTCTTCGGCTTCACCGGCACCCCCATCTTCCCTGAAAACGCCCGTGGCGAGTTGACAACGGGAGTGATTTTCGGCGATATGCTCCATAAATACACCCTCGCCGATGGCATCCCCGATGGCAATGTGCTCGGATTCGACCTCTACCGCGTTGACACCTTCGCCCAGAGGGAAATCCGCGAGGCCGTGGCCTTGCGGGCCGTTGGTGCCAACTCGTTTGAGGAAATCAAAGATTGCAAGGAAAAGCTGGAGGAATACAACCGATGGATGAACGATAAGGAAATGATCAGCGTGGAAGATGAGGCCAAGAGCCTCTACTACTCCGAAGACCACCACCTGGCTGTTGTGCAGAAAATCGTGGAGGAACGGCCCCAGCTCAGCCGCAACGGCAAGTTTCATGCCATCCTCGCCACAAAAAACATTGCCGAGGCCATTGAATACTACCGGCTCTTCAAAAAGAAATATCCGGAATACAACGTCGCGGCCATTTTCGACGACAACATCGACAACAATGACGGCGCGGGATACAAGGAAGATGCCATTCTCGAAATGCTCGACGACTATAACCACCGCTTTGGCACCGCCTTCCGACAGTCGCTCTACGCCCACTATAAAAAAGATGTGGCCAAACGCCTCGCCCACAAAATGCCCTATCAGCAACTCAAACGCAATCAGCAACTCGACCTCCTCATCGTTGTGACACAGATGCTGACGGGCTACGACTCAAAGTGGGTCAACACCCTCTATGTCGACAAACTCCTGCAATATGTCGACGTCATCCAGGCCTTCTCCCGCACCAACCGTCTCTTCGGCCGCGAGAAGCCTTTCGGCATTATCAAATATTTCACACGCCCCGAGCGCATGAAGAAAAACATCGATGAGGCCCTCGCCCTTTATGTCAACCAGCCGCTCTCAATCTTTGTCGACAAACTTGAGGCCAACCTCGAACATCTAAACGAACAATTCCAGGTCATCGAACCGCTCTTCATCGCCGAAAACATTGAATCCTTCGCCAGCCTTCCGAAGTCGGAGGTCTCCAGGCAAAAGTTTGCCAAGGAATTTTGCACCATGAACCGATGTCTGGAGGCTGCAAAGATGCAGGGCTTCGTGTGGGATAAGCTCGAATATGAGTTTCGCCACGCTTCGGGATGGACAAAAGTGCGGCTCAGCTTCGACGAACAGACCTACAAGGTGCTCCTGCAACGCTATCGCGAACTCTTCGAGCATGGACGGCATGGTGGGGAGCCTAAAGAACCTTACGAGATTGACACCGACCTCACCGAGAGAGGAGCGGGAACCATTGATGCCGAATACATCAACGACCGCTTCATCCGTTTCATCAAAAAACTCTATACCACTGGGCCGGGCAGCGACCTCGTTAAGGCTGCCGAGCGTGACCTCCACACGGCTTTCGCTTCCCTCTCGCAGCGCGAACAGCGAACGGCCATGAGCATTCTGCACGACATCGAGAGCGGTGACCTCCACCCGATGAAGGACTACACCATCTACGACTACATTGCCGACTATCAGCAGCGCGAATGCGACCAGCAGGTCTACACCCTGGCTGAAGAGACAGGACTCGACCGCGAGGCGCTGAAGACACTTGTCGGCAAGGACGTCAATAGCCAGAATATCAACGAACATGGCCGTTTCGACAACTTGATTGCCAGCGTAGACAAAAAATTGGCCACGGCCTTCCTTAAGAAGGTGCTGGGAAGAGACATCAGGAGCCGCTTCATCGTGTCGAACATTAGCAGCCTCGTGCGCCGCTTCGTTCTCAGTCCAGCCGATCGCGAAAAAATTGTTTTCGCGGCCCAAAACGAAAACTATTTCTTCAATGATGAGCAACCGGAAGACATCCCCGAGAAAGCAGAACCAGAAACTCCGGCAGCGTCTGAATCCTCAGAACAGAAGACCGACAATCAGTTGTCGTTTGAAGAAATGAAGGAAAATCTGCGCCAGCTTGTCAAATGCGACTTGCGCCGCGTGAAGACCATGCCACTGACCGAGCAGGTGGTCGATGCTTTCTTCCACATCTTGACGCTGCACACCATTGCCAGCGTTGACGGGGTGGGGCTTGACATCTACAAGGCCATCGATGAACTCTTCGGACGCCGCCGCGTGAACTTCATTGACAAGCACGTCCATTCTGGAAATCTCTCGGTGAAGTTTGAAGTGTTTCTGAAGAAGCTCTACTACATGCTTCACGGAAAGGAATTGCAGCCTTCGGAGGAGGGTCGCCCCGTGACGCTCATCACCTGCATTTTCGCCTTCGACTGCCTCCGCCGCCTGCGAGGAAGCTCGCAGCCAACCGAGCGCCGTTTGGCAACCTACCTCGACATCATCCGCAGCAACCGCAACACGGATGAAGGCAACGGGGCACATGCCTCTTACCTTCTGACAGAGGAACAGCTCGACAGCAACATCAAGGCGTTTGCCACTCTCTATCTCTATGTGACAGGCATGTGCTACGATGCTCTGAAGGATAAATATGATTTATAAATAGGAGGGTAGGAGAGAAATGACAGGGCATAGTTTTGCCATTTCAGGTAGGGCGTTCAAAATCCAGAAGACTTCAAGGTTGGTAGAGAGGCCCCTATCCTGGAATATGAGCGCCTTTCAGGGGCAGCGGCACCGCAATAGCCATGCTATTTGACCAAAAACCGCGCAGAGGTTTTTCTGGATTTTAGCAGCCCCGCCCTTCACCCCCCCCCACACCGCCATTTTGCCAACTAGACAAAGATAAAAAATGTAATAATGGGGGAGGTTTAGTGAAAATGTAAGTAATTTTAGCTGATTATTGACATAATGTCATATCTTTGCCTTTGGAGCTTTCAAAAGTAAAGATACGACATTATGATATACGACATTATGATATACGACATTATGATATACGACATTAAGCAAATTAAGGAATTCTACGCAAGCTATCAGGAGAAAGTGGGACGGGTGCGGGCATTGCTCGCCCGTCCGCTCACGTATGCCGAGAAGGTGCTGCTGGCACACGAACAGCCGCAGGAACAGGGATATGACCATCGGCGCGGCGCGGACTATGCCCTCTATCATCCCAACCGCGTGTGTATGCAGGACGCCACGGCCCAAATGGCCATCCTCCAGTTTATGAACGCTGGGAAGACGCAGACGGCGGTGCCGAGCACTGTTCATTGCGACCACCTCATCAGGGCACAGCGCGGCGCGGCCGACGACCTGGCGGCGGCGCGGGAGACCAATGCTGAGGTCTATGCCTTCTTGCAGTCGGCCGCCAAGCGCTTCGGCATGGGCTTCTGGCCCGCTGGCGCGGGTATCATCCATCAGGTGGTGCTCGAGAACTACGCTTTCCCGGGCGGCATGATGGTGGGAACGGACTCCCATACGCCCAATGCGGGCGGACTGGGCATGGCGGCCATCGGTGTCGGCGGCGCTGATGCCGTCGACGTGATGGTGGGGGCGCCGTGGGAACTGAAAGTGCCGAAGCTCATCGGCGTGAAACTCCTCGGACAACTCTCGGGATGGGCCTCCCCCAAGGATGTCATCCTCTATCTGGCAGGACGCCTCACGACGAAGGGGGCCACGAATGCCATCATTGAATATTACGGGCCAGGAGCCGCCACGCTGCCTGCAACGGGTAAGGCCACCATTTGCAATATGGGTGCCGAGGTGGGCGCCACCACTTCCATGTTCCCCTACGACGCGCAGATGGAGGCTTATCTCCGTCGCACAGGGCGCGGCGAGGTGGCCGACATGGCCAACGCCGTGGCCGCCGACCTCAGGGCCGATGCGGAGGTGGAAGCCGCGCCGGAGAAGTTTTTCGACGAATGTATCACCATCAACCTCGACGAACTCACCCCGTATGTCAATGGTCCCTTCACGCCCGACGCGGCGTGTCAGGTCTCGGAGATGCCTGCCAAGGTCGTGCGCGAAGAGTTGCCAGAGAACATCGACGTTTGTCTCATCGGTTCCTGCACCAATTCCTCCTACCAGGACCTTGCGCGGGCCGCTTCGGTCGTTGAGGCCATGCAGGAGGCTGGCCATTCGCTGAAATCGCAGTTGATTGTCTGCCCCGGTTCCGAACTGGTGCGTGCTACGGCGGAGCGTGATGGCATTCTCGACGTCTTCCTCCGTGTGGGCGCCACCATCATGACCAACGCCTGCGGGCCTTGCATCGGACAATGGCAGCGCGAGAATCCCCATCCCGAACGCCCCAACAGCATCGTGACGAGTTTCAACCGCAATTTCGCCAAGCGTGCCGACGGCAATCCCAATACTTACGCTTTCGTGGCGTCGCCCGAAACGGCCGTTGGCTATGCTTTCACGGGGCGGCTGACGGCGCATCCGGCCTTCTCTCCAGAATATTCCTGCCGCCAGCCACAGGGCGAGGCTCTGCCGCCGCGCGGATATGACGAGGCGGGAGAGGGCGTAAGGGCCGTCAAACCAGCGTATGACATACAGCCCGATCCGAAAGCGGAGGTGGTGATTTCCCCCGACAGCGAGCGTCTACAGCGCCTGATGCCCTTCCCAGCATGGAATGGTGAGGACTTCTCGCGCTTGCCACTGCTCATGAAGGTGAAGGGCAAATGCACCACCGACCATATCTCGATGGCCGGCCCGTGGCTGCGCTATCGCGGACACCTCCAAAACATCTCGCGCAACCTCCTCCTTGGGGCCGTCAACGCCTTCACTGGCGAGACGGGCCACGTGAAAGACGCTGTGAGCGGCGAGGAGGGCGAAGTGTGGCAGGTGGCTGCCCACTATCGCGACACCCTTGGCGGCAGTGTGGTCGTGGTGGAGGACAACTATGGCGAAGGCTCCAGCCGTGAGCATGCCGCTATGGAACCTCGCTACCTCGGCGTGAAAGTCGTCTTGGCCAAGAGTTTTGCCCGCATCCACGAAACCAATCTCAAGAAGCAGGGACTGCTGGCGCTGACCTTTGCCAATGCTGCCGACTACGACAAGGTGAAGGAGGGCGATTGCTTCAATGTGGCGTGCAGCACGCTGGCGGTGGGGCAGCCAGTGGAAATCACGGTGTGTCACACCGACGGCACGCAGGAGCGCATCATGGCCAACCACACCTACAACGAGACCCAGATCAAATGGTTTAAGGCCGGTTCGGCCTTGGCCGTGAAATGATGGGAGAGGGCCGCCATCATGTCGCCCCAGGATGCCAAGCAAGTCATCGATTCGCGGCCGCCGTTCGTGCTACTCGCGGCCGCGAGTAGCGCTGCCTTCGGCCGCGAGTAGCATTACCTTCGGCCGCGAGTCGATGACTTAGCATAGATAGCGTCCCTTTCAGGGGCAATCCCGCAACCTTCGCCGCGAGCGCCCTGAAAGGGCAGTTAGTCCTCAGCCCAGGGCAACGCCCTGGGTATCAGCGCATAAATGCTAACGCCCTGTAAGGGCAAAAGTATGGGCGAATGGTTGATTTTT
>ULXH01022092.1_pt1 | contig 21188 bp, 26 predicted proteins | sample 1961101 | NCBI WGS metagenome assembly ULXH01 (sample SAMEA4835833, study PRJEB28245) | human gut metagenome | biome: gut microbiome; material: fecal sample | place: Denmark | collected 2008 | reverse complement strand
GGGAAAGACTGGAAGATTATATCTGGCAGATTAAAAATCCGTATTGTTATCTGTCAAATGGGGTGATAGTAAAGATTAGTTTTGCAGGCAGAGATACTTTGGAAGAATGTCTGAGCAGATGCATCATGTCAGAAAAAAATTATAAAAATAAAAAAGATGTGGCAAAGAACCAGAAGTTATGTTAATATGGATGTGGGTCAAAATTTAAAGAGTATTCAAAGAGCCATGAATTTTCTGGTTTACAGCTATAAGGCTAGTAGATTAGGAGGTTGATGGCTTTATGTATTTTAAAAGTCAAAATTCATATTTAGCTGCGGTATATCTGCGACTTTCCAGAGATGATGGAGATAAAGTGGAAAGTGACAGTATCCGCAATCAAAGAAGTCTGCTTCGTGACTTCGCAAATCAGCATAATGATATAACACTGGTCAAAGAGTATATTGACGATGGATATAGTGGTGCAAATTTTGAGCGTCCGGGTTTTCAGAAGATGCTTGAAGATGCAAAAGAACATAAGATTAACTGTATCATCGTAAAAGACCTTTCCAGACTGGGACGAAACTACATTGAAACAGGGCGATATTTGGAAAAAATATTCCCGGTGCTTGGTATTCGTTTTATAGCAGTGAACGATCATTACGACAGTGCTGATACGGAGAACGATGCAGATCAAATCATAGTTCCTTTTAAGAATCTTATAAATGATGCTTATTGCAGGGACATCTCAATTAAAATCCGAAGTCAGTTTGATGTGAAAAGAAAGCGGGGACAGTTTATCAGTAACTATGCCTGCTATGGGTATAAAAAAGATCCGGACAATAAAAACCATCTGGTCATAGACGAGTATGCCGCAGAGATTGTGCGGACAATTTTTAATATGAAGCTGGATGGATTCAGCGCACAGAATATTGCGGCTGATTTGTCAGACATGGGTGTGTTGATACCAACCGAATACAAGCGTTCATGTGGAATCAATTATAACAATGGTTTCAGAGCAGGAAAGAATCCGAAGTGGGATGCCGGAACAGTTCTCAGAATTTTGAAAAATGAACTTTATACCGGAACGATGGTGCAGGGAAAGACGAGAAAGATTAACTACAAAGTCAAAGCGTGTCAGATGATAGAACCGGAGAACTGGATTAGAGTAGAAGGGACACATGAGCCGATCATTTCCAGAGAAGTTTTTGAAACCGTACAAAGGCTGATGGCATTAGATACAAGAACATCACCAGAGGAAGAAAGCATTTATGTGTTTTCCGGTCTGCTCCGATGTGGAGACTGTGGGCAAAATATGGTACGCCGGAGTGTAAAGAAAAAAGGAAAACGCTACTTCTATTATCATTGTTCAACTTATAAACGTGGAGAAGGATGCAGCTCGCATAATATCAGTGATATTAAATTGAAGAAGATAGTTCTGGAAGCAGTCAGAAATCAGATTGCCTTGATTGTTCGAGCGGACAATATCCTTTCTCAGATTGAAGACATTCCTCAGCAGCAATTTGGAGTGAAGATGCTTGATACACAGATAAAAACGCTTTATAAAGAAATGCAGAAATATGAAGAACTAAAAAATAATCTTTATGAAGATATGACAGATGGAATCATTTCGAGGGAAGAATACCGGGATATTAAACAGACGTTTTCAAAAAAAATCGAGACGGCGAAAAACACAAGGCATGAGCTGGAAGAAAAGAGAAAAAGAATGCTGTCCAATGAAATGTGTACACAGCAATGGGTAGAAGAATTTAAGAAGTATCATAATATCGAATCTCTGAATCGGAAAGTAATAGCAATATTGATTGACAGAATTATTGTGTATGGCACTGATAGGATAGAAATTCATTTTAACTATGAAGATGAAATCGCAGAATTTGTAGAGTGTGCAGCAATGCATGAGAATGAAACGGAAAGAAAGGCTGGGAGCTTATGAGATGTGCGAGTTATACGAGGATGGTTTCCTGTATGGAGAAGGGAGAAATTCCGAATGATATTATTAGTCAGCAGAACGAGAGAATACAGGAATATATAAAACAGAGAAAATGGAAGCTGGTAAAAAAATATTCTGACAGGAAAAAAGAAGAATTTGAAGAAACTGCATATCTTCAGATGAAGCAGGATGCTATGGGAAGACAGTTTGACTGCTTAGTGATAGATTCTATGTTTCGCTGTGGAAGAAATTCTAATGTAGCGGCAGAGCTTTTTAAAAGTATGTTTCTTCCGGCCGGATTACAGATTGCAGTGGTGGAAGACGATTTTTGTTCTTTGGATGTGACAGAACAGGAAGCTGTTGAGTATCTGGACAGGAAAGCAAAAGAGTATAAAGATAAATTGGTAACAGAGGACATGAGAAAGTTCAATGAAACCAAGAAATATTATAAATATGGTTTTCGATATAAGGATGGGAAGATGGAACTTGAAATAGATCCGGAACCTGCAGAAATAGTAAGAAGAATCTTTCGTTTGTCAAGTGAGGGACAGTCTTGCTCAGAAATAGCTAAAATCCTTACCGAAGAAAAAATAGAATCCTCTGGAAATTATGTTAACAAGTTGTGGGGAAGAAAAATTAAAGATGAACATGCTGCATGGAAACGGGATCAGATAAAAAGAATCTTATATAACCGTCAGTATATTGGTGAATGGGAACGGACGATAGATGGAAAGAAGCAAATGTTCTCCTGCCCAATGGTGGTGGATATGGAACTTTTTCAGAAAGCACAAAAATCACTTACTCACAGGAGCATCAATAAAAAAAATCTGGGTCTTGGGAAATTAAATCCGTTTTCTGGTAGAATTTTTGATAAAGAATCCGGCATACCGTTAAAATTATATCCACATCAGAGATTGAAGATAAGAGTATTTCGCCTGAGTTATCCAAAGCCGGCAGAAATATCTTATGAGAGAGGCAATATTCCTTTCGAGGAAGTGTATCAGGCTGTTTATGAAATTCTCGTAAATGAAAATCAGACTGCCAGAAAAATTGCAGGGATGATTGGAAGCCAGATATGGGAAGAAGAAAAGGTTAAAAAGATTCAGAAAGTAAAAGCATCTGCTCAAAAAGTTTTTCAGAAAATGCTTTCTGTAGAAGAAAAGAACCTGCCACTTTACAACCAGATGATAGCAGGAGAGATTTCAGAAGATGAATATGAGATGCAAAAAGAGATTAATGTGCAGGAATTTATGGAGTGCGATGAAAAACTGGAATTTTATCTGGAAGAAATCAAAAAGATAGAAAAGTGTTTCAGTAAAAATAATCCATGGATAGAAATGTTTTCTGAAATGGTGATTCCGGAAGAGATTACCAGACCAGACGTAAAGAGATGGATAGACCGGGTGGAATCTTTTCGATATGAAAAAATAGAAATACAGTTTAAAAATCGGGAATGGAAAGAAATGTTACCTGAAGAATGGTTTGAGGAGGCATAAGATGGCACGAAAGAGCAGAAGAAATAATAATATTATTGAAAAGAAGCAGGAGATGATGACACCGGAAATCATAACAGGACCACAGTTGGAGACAGGTGTCTATGCCAGACTTTCCGTAGAAAAAGACAATGAAGAAACGATACAGACACAGATAGAGATGCTTCATCAATATGTTGAAGAACATGGAGAATATCATCTGGTAGATACTTATGTAGATAATGGTTATACAGGAACAGATTTTGACAGACCAGGATTTATCAGAATGATGGAAGATGTGCGGACAGGAAAGATTCAGTGCATTATCGTAAAGGATTTGTCCCGCTTTGGAAGAAACTTTATAGAAACAGGCTATTATATAGAAACAATTTTTCCATGTTTGAATGTCAGGCTCATTTCTATTAATGATGAATTTGACAGTAGCAGGGAAGAAGATAGAAACAGCATCGTGATGCCAGTAAAAAATATGATTAATGAAATGTATGCAAAAGATGCTTCCAAGAAAAGAGTGTTGGCTTTTGAGATGCAAAGTAAAAGAGGGGATGCCACGATAGCAAGGAGCATATATGGATACACCGTTGATAAAAAGGAAAATCAGTTAAAAGTCAATCCAGAAACAGCTCCGATAGTGCGGGTAATTTTCAGATGGTATCAGATGGGACGAGGAACAGGAGCTATAGTAAAACGTTTAAAAATGCTTGATATTATGACACCTCATGCATATAAGGCAACCCATGAACTTGATATGGCTATACCAGATACAGATCGTTGGACAGGGGACAGAGTAAAAACAATTCTTGTGAATCAGGCATATATCGGTACAACTATTTATGGAAAAAGAAAAAGAGCAAAATACAGAAATATGCCGGAACATCACACAGACCCGAAAGACTGGGTTATCCATGAAAATACACATGAGTCGATCATTGCCAGGTCAGATTTTGATGAAGTTCAGAGAATATGGAATCGGGCAAGAGAAAAATATAAAGAATCTGTGGAGCGTGGATTGGCGAGACAGAGGGATATAGTAGATAGCTTTCCTCAGAAAGTCAAGTGCATGGAGTGTGGAATGACTATGACCTATATGCGTTATACCAACTTTGGCCAGTCCCATGGTATAAGAAAAGGTTTTTATTATTGTAAAGAATATGATGGAAAACCGGGATATTGCAGACAGAAAGTGCATGAAGATCTGTTAAAGATTACAGTTATGGATCAGATCCATAACATGATACAGGCAATGTGTGACCGGAAAGTGCTTCTTGAAAAAATGAAAGAAGGAAGTTATGACAAGGGTGAGTTGGTATCTTTGCGTGTGAGAATACAGAATATGCAATTTAAACTGATGAAAGCAGAGGAAACCAGTGCAACTTTATATGAAAATTTTGCAACAGGCTTGCTGGATGAACAGGAATACCAGATGTTACGGGAACATTATACGGAAGAAAAAGAAAAACTGGAAACTGGAATACGTGAAGCACAGACAAGGAAACGAGTTGTAGAAAAAAGTATAGAAGAATTTTTAGAAGTAGAAAAGAATTTGGAAAAATATCTGGATGAGCGTTCTTTTAATCAAAAGATGATAGATGAACTGGTAGAAAAGATTTATGTCAGTTCAAAAGGAATGATTGAAATACAAATGAAATGTTCAGATGTATTCCAGAAGATAACGGAAATATTGGAGTGATGATTTATGAAGCTGGCATTTTATTTAAGACTGTCACTGGCAGATGGTGATCTTGGTAAAAATAATAAGGATGAGAGCAATAGTATTGAAAACCAGAGATTGATTTTACAGAACTTTGTAGAATCTATGGATGAACTGGATGGGGATGTTACAGAATATGTCGATGATGGGCATACTGGAACGAACTTTAACCGTCCGGCATTTCAGGCAATGGTGGAAGATGCAAAACGTGGGAAGATAGAGGTTATTCTTGTAAAAGATTTATCCAGAATCGGAAGAGATTATATTGGTGTGGGAGATTATCTGGAACAGATATTCCCAATCTTAGGTGTACGTGTGATTGCAGTCAATTCCCAGTATGACAGTAATAACTATATTGGAAATACGATGGGTCTGGAGATGAGCATCAGTAACCTTATCAATACCTTATATAGCAGGGATTTGTCAAAAAAATTTAAAAGCTGCGTCCAGACAAAGTGGAAAAAAGGTATTTCTACTTATGGTCGTGTCCCATTTGGGTATAAAAAAGGAGAGGGACAGCAGTGGGAAATAGACCCGGAACCTGCAAAGATCATACGGCTGGTCTTTGAACTGGCTTTGCAGGATTATAGCACATTAATGATTGCAAATGAATTAAATGAAAGAGGTATTCCGACACCAGGAAAATTCCGAAAGCAGAGAAAAGAAAATATTGTCTGGAACAGAAAAGTAGCAGATGAAGAATGGCTGTGGGATGCAAGGATGGTTTGGATGACGTTGCGTAATTACACTTATACGGGTGCATTGGTGCAAGGAAAGACGAGCAATATCCGAGTAGGAAGCACTGAACGGCGAAGAACCAAAAAACATCAGCAATTTATTACAGAAAATCACCACAAGGGAATTGTGACACATGAAGAATTTGAAGATGCACAGAGCGTTATAGGAAAACAGAAAGAACGGGGGTTTGTCCAGGATTCTGGTTTCTCACTAAAAGGAAAAGTAACCTGTGGAAATTGCAAATTAAAAATGATGTATAACTATGGGGCAGTACCAATTGTGTACTGTGCCCATACATCAGCAGCAGGAAAAATGTCTACCTGCGATAAGACTAGGCATAAGGTGAAAAAGATTGAGAGAATTGTATTAAATGCACTTCGCAGACAGCTAGAGATATTTAAACAGCTTGCAAAAAAACTTGAGGAAGAACAAAAAAATAAACAGACGGATCTGCCGGCAATACAAAAAGAAATGGAAAAACAACTGGAAACACTAAGAGAAGAACGGATACGCCAGTATGAAGCATATGCGGAAGGAATGACAGACCAAGAATGCTATCTGAAAGTAAAAAAAGAGCTAAATCAAAAAATAGATAAAATACAGGAAAAATATGAGAGGCTTCTGACGATCACAACAGAAGATGGAGAACTGATGAAAGAAATTCAGGTCGTAAAGCAGGAAGCGGAACAGGCAGAAGTATTTGATAAAATGACAAGACATATAGCAGAAACATTTATAGATGAAGTCATAATTTATGATGCTGAAAAAATAGAAATTAGGTTCCTGTTTGATGATTTGATTGCAGAAATGACAGAAAAAATCGAGAGAGAAGAAAAGGAGGATGTGGCAATATGACGGTAGGAAATTTTATAAAAAAGGGAATTATGCCATTGCTTCTGATAGGGATACTTACATGGCTTGGTCAGTACATATATATGGAAGATGGCTGCGTGGACTGGTTTCGTTTTATATTAGTGTATGGTATCCCTGTTGGAATCCCATATATGTTTATCATTATACCAACGAGATGGAGCTTATCTGGAACAGTAGGAATGGCAGCTTTTTGCGTGATAGTCGGGGCATTGTTTGGATTTGTGCTGGCAGCGGTGATTGCAGTACGGGCAGTCTGGTATGTAACAATGTTTCCAATAAGCTGTCTGGTACGACACAGAGAAGGGAGAAACGGAATATGAGTACAGGAAAGAACATTAAAAAAGTACGCAAATGGCGTGAGATGACACAGAGCGAACTTGGGAAAGCTCTTGGTATCGGAGAAGGAAGTGCAGGAACAAGAATTGCACAATATGAAACGGAAAAGAGGACACCCAAAGGAGAAATTCTTGGAAAGATAGCTGGAGTGCTGTGTGTTAATCCAAAATGTCTGGCTGCACCGAAAGGATATAGTGAAGATGATATGATATATCGTCTGCTCATACTGGAAGATTATTTCCCGGAAATGAAACTGGAACGAAACAGCAGGACAGGTGAGGTTGTGATTAATCTTCAGAACAAAAAAATCAATGAGTTCCTTTATCAGTGGGGAACAATCAGAGGAAAGAGAAAGCAGGGAATGATTTCAGAAGATGAATATATGCAGTGGAGATATTGTAGAAATCATGCGTAATAATATATGCAAGAGTCAGAATATGCCACAGAAAGATTTATCAGCTAAAACCGGAATTTGTTCCGATGCCAACAAAAAATACAATGTAAAGAGTATGAGAAAATAGAAACCGCAGGAATTTTCACCTGCGGTTTTTCTCTGCCCTGCTATATACAGAAATACCGCCATAGGAATATTGCTATACTATGACGGTATTACAAATCTTTTTCATCTTTAAAAGCGAACACATCATTGGGTGTACAGTTAAGAATATTGCACAGTTTTTCAACGGTAAGGATTGTGATGTTCTGATTTTTCCGGAGCTGATCGAGGGTGTGCTTGTCAATTCCTTTGTTAATCAGGGCATATTGGGAAATGTGGCGTTTTTTCATGGTTTCCCATAATGGACTATAATCAATCAAGGTATCCCCGCCTTTCTTTGCTTTTTGGCATAAAATACCATTAATTCCAATTATAATTGTCGAATAAAATAAAAAATATGGTGGACATCTTCACCATAAGAGATATAATTTGATCGAGGGACATGTAAAATAAAGGAAAATAAAGTCGAGTAATGTAAGAATTGATTGATGGGTGCATGTGGGAGGAGAGTTATATAAGTGAATATTGAAAAGTTTTACTACGATGAACAGACAGAAATGTATGAGCTGATGAAGAAGGAACAGGATGAGCATGAGCAGTCACTTTCGGTAGAGGAAAGGGAAAAAGAACATCAAAAATTATTCCAGGAAGCAAGAACAATTATGGAAAGAGCAGAGCGTAAAAAGAAAGAAGAATATCAGATCATCAATCCTGTAAAATATCAGAGATTTATATATCTGTCAGAACGGGCAGTACAGTTTTCAAAAATCTCAGGATGTAATATTAAGATTCAGACATTTCCAGACATGTCCGCACTTATTAAAATGCAGACGGGATATATCTGGTTGCTGAGTGATGGTGAATCAGCACTGGAAGATAAGGAAACAATGAAGAATCTGTTAAATGAAGCGGACTGGGTAGGTATTGGCAGCAAAAAACATGGAGAAAAAGATGTCGTTGAATTGGAGTTTTGGTTTGAATTGGCAGAAAAGTTAAAAAAATAAATGGATATGAAATGACTATTCCACATATATCGTTACTGTGATAAAATGTGAGAAAATATATATCAACATATGAAAAACGGAGGCGAGAGAGTTATGTTCGATACCATTCATCATATTGCAATCATTGGAAGCGATTATGAAAAATCAAAACATTTTTATGTGGATCTGCTTGGATTTAAGGTGATCAGAGAGAATTATCGAAAAGAACGTGATGATTATAAGATTGATCTGGCATGTGGGCAGCAGGAAATAGAACTTTTTATCATAAAAAATGCTCCAGCTCGTGTAAATTATCCGGAAGCATTGGGATTACGCCATCTGGCATTTAAAGTGGAGAGTATAGATGATACAGTAAAAGAATTGAATGGGAAAGGAATTGAAACTGAGCCAGTACGTCTGGATGATTATACCGGAAAGAAAATGACATTTTTCCATGATCCGGATGGACTTCCATTGGAAATTCATGAATAGAAAATAGAATAGGATAGAAAGAGACAGATGCAGGTAATGAAATACTCCCACATCTGTCTTTTTTGTGCAAAGATTTATTTATCGGAATGTCGCAGACAGCTTTTTATAAAGGCAGCAGCTTTTATCATTTGTTCTTTTTCTTCATCAGAGCAGTCAGAGGATAATTCAAACCAGGTCTGATCAGCAGAAGAAAGAGAAAGTGCAGGTTTACCGGAATCTGCAGATAAAGCAGGACTGTCAGTATGGATACTGCTATTGTCATCCAATAATCTGTTCTGGATTTCTGATAGGGCTTTTTCACGATATTGAGCATCCATGTCCTGGATACTTTCAACAGAAGCATGGTAATTGCTTAATATGTGATTGATGTATTCATTCTTAAAATGCAGAAAAAGAGCATCTTCAGATAGATCTGCCAAATCCTTTGAGGTTGCAATTTCTAAATCTGCCTGTCCCTCCATTTTAAACAGAATAGAAAACAGATCGGATACAGACTGAATTTCAAAATCCATAAAGAGATGCACACTGATACCTAACGCATCAGCAATTTTTGAAAGCTGTTCATATTTCGGATTACGTTCATTGGCTTCGTACTTGCGGAGTGTACTGAAACTGATTTCAGCATCCTGTGCAAGTTGTTCCTGTGTCATGTTACGAGCCAGACGAAAATATTTGATTATTTCTCCTGTATTCATAGGCAAAGTCCTCCAATAGCAAAAGTATATCACATTTTTAAATGAAAGTGCCACAAAAGTTTTGAAAAATATATTGACAGATACAAATGTGACATATATAATGAAAACAGATACAAAAGTAACACATAACTTACATAACAGACACAAAAGTACAAGTAAACTTATACATAACTGTCATAAGAAATATGAAAAAAGATGCAGAAAGTCAAACGGTTTGAAGTTAAGTAACAGTTAAGTATAAGATATCAGGAAAGGATGGAATAGGATATGGCAGAAATTATTATGGGAATTGATCATGGAAACGGAAATATGAAAGGGGTACATGTAAACTTTCCATGTGGTCTGGTAAGATATACTTCTGAACCAGGACGATTTATGAATGAGGATATTCTGGAATATAACGGTGTATATTATACGTTATCAGAAACAAGGATGCCATTTAAAGCAGATAAGACAGTGGATGAAGATTACTTTATATTGACCTTATTTTCACTTGCTCTGGAAGCAAAGGAAAGAGGAATCACTTTATCCGGCAAAGATATTGTGCTGGGAGTTGGATTGCCACCAGCAGACTTTGGACAGCAGGCTCCGGGATTCAAAAAATACTTTATGGAACATTCAAAACATGGAATTTCTTTCCGATTCAATGGAAAGCCGGTAAATTGTTACCTGAAAGATGTTTTGGTAAGTCCGCAGAATTTTGCGGCAGTTATGTGCTATAAAGCAAGCCTGTTCCGACAGTACCGGACGGTCAACTGCATTGATATTGGAGACGGAACCGTAGATTTACTGGTAATCCGAAAAGGACAGCCGGATTTGTCAGTTCGTGTCAGTGATAGATCTGGAATGGCAATTTTACGCTCAGAGATTTCTAATTCCATTCAGCAGAATTACGGTATCCATTTAGAATCCTCAGACGTAGAGCAGGTATTAATGCAGGAAGCAACGATTCTGGATGAAGAAGTGGTAAGGGAAATTCAGAAAATGGCAGGAGACTGGATGCAGAGAATTATCAATAAACTCCATGCGTATGTACCAGATTTCCGAACCAATCCGGCAGTATTTCTTGGTGGAGGCAGTTTGCTTCTGAAACAGCAGATTGAAAAATCTTCTGATTTTAAATATATAGAGTTTATCGAGGACATCCGGGCAAATGCGGTAGGATATGAGAAAATGACAGCATTACACATCCAGAAAAGACAGGGGGTGTAATGTGTGGGAGAGATACGGGTTGTATTGATATTTAATGAAGATAATGAACGACAGAAAGAAATCGGAAGGTATCTGAAATCACAGAAAAGGTGTAAAACAGCACTGATTACAGAACTGGTTTATGCGTGGCTGCATAAAGAAAATGCACCCGTTTCTTCCTATAATAATGCAAATGTCAGTGTGGAGGAATTGAAACAGCAGTTGTTGCAGGATACGGATTTTATACAGCAGATAAAAAAGAGTGTAGATGTTGAAGAAGATGCTGGGAAAGTGATAGAAGAAGAACAGAGCGATGGACTGGATATGGATGAAGGGATGCTGATGGCAGGGCTGTCGATGTTTGAAAATGGATTTTAGAAGATACCGCTGAACAAGGGAAAAGAATGTTCAGCGGTATTTTTTCTTTTTGGTCATAGAATAGTATGGTAAAATACTTTTAGAAAAAAAGAAATGGGGGGAATACGATGATAAGAGGTTTATTCTGTGGAGTTAGTGAGTATAGAGCAAATCAACAGTTACCATATTGCATAAATGATGCAAAGAAAATGAAAGAAGTATTTACGGAAAATCTTGTATGTTCAGATGATTCGATAGTAGTGTTAGCCAAAGATGGTCGTATTGAAAATTCAGAATACATTAGAGAATTAGTGAGATTTAGTGAAAACTGTATGGAAGAAGATATAGCAGTTGTCTATTATTCAGGACATGGAGGAATAGATGAGAGAGGAGATAATTATTTATATGCAACAAACACATTTGATGGAAATGATATGACCTGCGTTTATTTTGATGTTATTATTGAGCATTTGAAAAAATCAAAGGCGAAAAGTAAATTGGTAATCATAGATTGTTGCCATGCAGATAGCAATTATGGTTCAGAAAAGCAAAAATTTGATACAGATAAAGCTATTAAGGATATATACCAATCAGGAATAACAGCAGTATTTTCATGTAGAAAAGATCAAGAGTCTCACCCATACTATGATAATGAAATAAGTGCTTTCACACAGTTTTTTTGTGATGCAGTTAGCTATAAAAAGTCATATCAACCGGAAGGTTTATATCTGAGTGATTTAAAAATTACTTTAGATGCTTATGCCAGAGTATGGAATATAAAAAATGAATCTATGCAACAAGAACCTGTATTGCGCTCCAATATGATAGGAACTGTTGTGTTTCCATTGAAATATCCACCGAAAATAAGTGAAAGAAAAAAAAGAGGGTTCGTGTTTGATGATTTTGATGCGTTGGATTTTCAATGGCAGGTTAAAAAACCAAAAGAAATTGAACATTATCAGAAAGTATATAGAGCTGAAGTGGTGGCAAAGGTCGATATAGATGATGAAAATATAGCTGCTTTTTTGCAAAATGTAATAAATAAATTGAAAGCAATAAAGATACAACCTGAAACACAAAGACAGTGGATAACCCAGGAACAACCTGTAGATGTGGTTCAAATATGGATTGCTAAAGATTATCTTGATGTAAGCGATATTAAAAATTTTGCTTATCAGGCTTATTGGGAAAATGATGATATTTTGTATTGGTGCAAGCAATTAGGAACCTCAAGAGTTCAGATTGAAAATATGGCATATAGAAAAAATACAGATTATGAAAGACAACGAAAAGATAGAGAAAAATATGTTTTACCAGATGATGTAATTAAAGAATTTTGGAAAACAAATTTAAAGAAATTAATTGTTGAAACAGAATCTGTTATTTATGCGTATTCTAATTTTTATGTAAATAAAGAGCTATCTTATGAAGATTTGAGGAAAAAGGCGAGGGACGCATATTCTAAGTTGAATGATGTTTATAGAACTGTTGTTGAAGAGTGGTTTCCATTAACAGACAGTGATTTGAAAGATTATTCAAAACAAAGCTATGATTTAGCAATAGATATACAAGAACTTTTATTTCTTTTGAATTCAGATAAAGGAGAAGAGTGGGCAATAAGTAATTTCAAGTTGAAATTAATAAAATATTATAGATCTATGGAAGCATGGAAAGAAGCAACTGATAAACTGGAATAACAAGAGGAAGCTAGATAGGAGTATAACAAGAGTGCAGGGACATGAAAATCCCTGCATTTTTGCTACTTTCAGATATTTTTCATCAAGACCGCAACACCGCAAGACCGCAATGTTGCAAAATAAAACTGCCGGATTCATCTGTTCCGACAGTTATTTATTATGTGTATCATCATCTGTAAAAGTTAAAATGTCATTTGGGGTGCAAGATAAGATCCGGCACAGTTTTTCGATAGTAGATGCGGTAATATTCTGGTTGTTCCGGAGTTGTTGCATAGTTCGGTAGTCGATGCCATTGTTGACGAGATAATATTGAGATATATTCCGTTTTTCCATTGTTATCCATAATGGACTATAATCAATCACATTGTTCCCGCCCTTCTAAAATATTTCCTGATTGTCTAATTATAAGTAGGGAAAAATGCAAAAATATAGTGAATAAATTCACTAGATGCTATATAATTGAGAAGATAATAAAAAACAGTATTTATGGATTAAGAATAGTATAGAGCATTGTAGTCTGAAAATTTGGCTGGTTCTCGAAAGAGGAACCGCAGTTCCCCAAACGAGAACTATAAATTGATAGAATATACTAAAATACTGTAAAATCAAAAATTTTCATAGTGCATAGAAAGGTAAGATGCACATGATGGAATCATTAGGAAATAGATTAAAGCAATTAAGACAAAACAACCGCTTGCGGCAGGATCAGGTAGCAAGCTTGGTTGGAGTAAATAAAAATACAATGTGTTCCTATGAAAATGATGTCAGACAGCCTTCTTATGAAATTTTGGTCAGATTAGCTACAATTTATAGAGTGAGTACCGACTATCTGCTGGGGTGTGAGAGTAAAAGAACGGTTGACGTATCTGGTCTTACACCAAAAGAAATACAAACAATTACAGAACTGGTTGCAAATATGACGGAGAAAAATAAAAAGCTGGAAGGATTATAGATGGCTCAAAATGAAAAGGAACAAAATGATTATAGAATTACATATTACAATACAGTGTCATCAAAAGAAGTTGATTGGTTATGGTATCCGTATATTCCCTATGGAAAGATAACGATATTGCAAGGAGATCCAGGAGAAGGAAAATCCACAATGATGATGCAGCTTGCAGCACTTATTACAAATGGAGATGCTATGCCAGATGGAAGCGGGGACAGGATACCCGGAAATGTAATTTATCAGGCGGCAGAAGATGGGATTGAAGATACAATCAAGCCACGATTGGAAGCAGCAGGAGCAGATTGCAGTCGGATTGCATTTTTGGAACAGTCTGATGAAGAACCAATCTTATTAAATGATGTGAGACTGGCACAGGCGATTGAAGGTACAAAGGCAAAATTATTGGTTATTGATCCCCTTCAGGCATACTTGGGAATGGACGGGGAAATGCAACGTTCAAATTCGGTACGTTCCGTTCTGGGAAATCTTGTAAAAGTTGCAGAACGGACAGGATGTGCAGTTGTATTGATTGGACATATGAATAAAAGTAATCGTGCAAAAGGCATATACAGAGGACTTGGAAGTATAGACATAGCTGCAGTGGCAAGGAGCATCTTATTGGTAGGAAGGGACAGGAATATCCCATATTATCGTGTAATGCTTCAGATTAAAAATAATCTGGCACCAGAAGGAAAAGCCTATGTTTTTGAATTAAATCCGGATTATGGATTCCGATGGATAGGGCAGGATGAATATGAAGTAGAAGATATTCTGGTGCGTAAACCAAGAACGGACAGCAAATTGGACAAGGCAAAGGATTATCTTCGATTGCTATTGAATGGAACAGATATGGCATGTGCAGAGATATTTGATAAAATGCGGGCAAATGGAATTGGAAAGCGTACTGTGGAACAGGCAAAAAAAGATATGGGGATTATATCTTATAAATTGGGAGATAAATGGTATTGGCAGTTAAATGGGAGTGATGTAGGTGAACGGATATGAAAAAGAAATAAATAGCCGGGAAGAACAGAAAAATAGGATTCGTGAAAGATATAAAGGTGTTGATCGAAGCGAATTGGAATTTATTCCGGCAAAACCAAAAGAAAAGTTATTTGAAGATACAACGGAGAAACGGGTATGTGCGTATTGTCGTGTGTCTACAGATGATGTGAACCAGACATCTTCTTATGAACTGCAGAAAAATCATTATGAGGATATGATAAAGGAACATCAGGGATGGAAACTGGTTGGAATTTATGCAGACGAAGGAATTTCCGGAACCTCCTTACAGCACAGGGATGAGTTTAACCGAATGATAGAGGACTGCAAATCCGGGAAAATAGATCTGATCGTTACGAAAAGTGTTTCCAGATTTGCAAGAAATATCGTAGATTGTATTGCTAAGGTTCGTGAACTGGCAAATATGGTTCCGAGAGTAGGCGTATTCTTTGAAACGGAACATATTTATACTCTTGATAATACCAGTGAAATGATGCTGGCAGTTCTCTCGGCAGCCGCACAGGAAGAATCCCATACAAAAAGCGAGATTATGAATATATCCATAGAGCAGAGATTTTCCAGGGGAATTTTTCTTACACCCAAATTGCTTGGATATGATAAAGATGAGGATGGAAACCTTGTGATAAACGAAGAAGAAGCAGAAACAGTGAGATTGTGCTATTATTTGTTTCTTAATGGATTTCCGACCTCTGAAATAGCAGAAATTATGATGCAGCTAAAGCGAAAAACAAAGCGTGGTAATCTGAAATGGAGTAGTAGTACAGTTGTAAATTTACTGCGAAATGAAAGGTACTGTGGTGATGTGCTTTCGAGAAAGACATTTACACCAAATTATCTGGATCACAAAGCAAAAAAGAACCGGCACGACAGAAATCAGTACCGTCAGAATGATCACCATGAAGCGATTGTAGACAGAGAAGTCTATAATGCGGCACAAAAAATGCTGTCTGTAACCAGATATGCGAAAGAGGGATTCCCTTTTCCGAATTTGAAAGTAGTAGATTCAGGTGCTTTAAAGGGATTTGTCTCAGTTAATCGTTCCTGGACTGGATTTACTGGGGATGATTATCAACAGGCAAGCCAGAGCGTATATGAAGAAACTGAAAAGAACGCTGGAGGAGAGAATTTAGCGGAGAAAAATATAGAAAGTAAGTTTGATTTATCTGGGTATGAGATCGTCAGGGCACAGTTTTTTTCCACTAGATTAGATCCGGCGATGACTATATCCGATGGGCAGCTTACATTTAACACTGCCTGTCTAAAGAAATTTGAAGATGTGGAGTATGTGGAGATACTCTTTAATTCGATTGAGAAAATTATTGCTGTCAGACCTTGTGAAAAAGATAATGTCAATGCGGTGAGATGGGGAACGATAAGAAAAGGGAAATGGGCAGTACTTCCCAAGAGCTGCAGAGGATTTTCACAGCCATTGTATGAATTGATGGACTGGAATGGAGACTGCAAATACCGATTTAGAGGTCAGTATTCTAAATCTGCCGATGGACAGATTTTCCTTTTTAATCTGGAAGAGCCAGAGATAATCCAACGGGAAATGATAGAAAATCCTCTGATAGACGAAATATTGGAGACGAATGAGCAGGCAGAAAAAGAAGATACAGTAGTTGTAGAAAAAGAAAAGAAATCCAGAGCAAAGGAGTCTCGGACACTTTATCCGGAAACGTGGGCAGGACATTTCGGATGTGCTGCAGGGGATATAGTGTTATTAGAACGAGTTACTTATTATGGAGAATGGGATGTATTGCGCCCAGCTAAAGCTGTTGTGGGAATGGATATAATATCAGAAGATTTACTGAACAGGCTAAATGAACAGGCACAAGGGATGATAGATAGAATGAGGTGTGCAGTATGAGTGAAACAGTGTTAGAAAACAGAAACGAAAATACAGAAAATATAGATCAGAAAGCACTGGAACTTGCACAGGATTTCAGCTACGATGGGTTTCAGGTAGTCAGAAGGGAACTTTTTGCTCATTTGCGAGAACCGGCAGTTGTAATCCGGAGAGACAGTGTAACATTTAATACAGCCTGCATCGCTGGTTTAGAGGATGCAGTTTACATACAGATATTAGTGAATCCAGAAGATAAACGTATGGTAGTGCGTAAATGCGAAGAGAATGATAAAGATGCTCTGCGGTGGTGTATTGCAAAGCCTGATAAGAGAAAAAGCAGGAAAATGTCCAATAAGATTTTTTCAGCAATGCTGTATGATATGATGGGATGGAGCATGGACTGCCGTTACAAAATACTTGGACACAAAATAACCCATGAAGGTGAAACTATTTACGTTTTTGACTTGTTAGAAACAGAAATATTTATGGATACAAAACGTAAAAAGAGAGTAGCAGAAGGAACTATATTGCCAGAGACAGTAAATCAGGAGGAGCAAGCACTGTCAGATAAAGAAAAAGCTGCGATTGCAGACGAAGAAAAGGCAATAAAAAAGAGAAACAGAATACCATTCTATCCAAGTGATTGGAAAGATTCCTTTGGCTTACCGGTAGAAGAACATAAGAAGGCGTTAGAAATAAATATGTGTGAGGGGTACGTCGAACTGACTTCATGCAGATAATAGGGAAAGTGCGCTCAATTTGGAAGGAGGAGTGCAAATGTCGCAAAAGACAATAAACATTACAGGGGTATCTCTGTGCAAAAAAGCAGGAAGAATACGGATATTTCATTCTACAATAAAAAGACTGGGTGAACCGAAGTATATTCGTTTCCTTTTTAACCCAGAGAAACAGCTTTTAGCGGTACAGGCATCTGATCGGAAAGATTCAGAGTGCTTTTATGTGCCAAAATGTAGTGAGAATGACTGGAATTTTGTAATCAACAGTATTCCTATGCTACGTATTATCTGGAAAGTATGTAAATGGGATGAAGGAAAAAGCTATCGAATATCAGGAACCTATCATGCAGAGTGTAATCTGGTGGTATTTGATCTGAAACAGGCAGTTACTTTGATGATGAATGAAACAGAATAAGAGAAAATAGCAGATATTATTGAGCTTCTGAGCAATCAGAGGTTCTTTTTTTATGTCATTTTACAGGGTAATTGAATAGTTCTGTGCTTAGTGAGTAATTTTGAAAAAAAGTTGTTCCTTACTTGACATACTTAGGCACAAGGCCGCCGCTGATTTCCGAAACCAATCTCTATGAGTTGCACCACAGAGTCCGACTAGCAATCAAACCGGGCATCACCGGCATGTGGCAGGTGAGCGGTCGCAGCGATATCACAGATTTCGAAGAAGTAGTACGGCTGGATAAAGAATACATCAGCAACTGGAATATCGGGCTGGATATCAAAATCCTGTTGAAGACGGTGCTGGTAGTGTTTAAAAGAGATGGGTCGATGTAAACGATTTTGATTACAATAATAATCAATGAAAGTGAGTGGATGTAAATGAAAGTTTGTTTGGTAGGATCTTCAGGTGGACATTTGGCACATTTCATTTGGTAATCATGTTTTTATAGGGGCTAATTCGTTAATATTACCTGGTGTTAGGATAGGAGATAATGCTATTGTGGGTGCCGGAGCAGTAGTTACAAAAAATCTTGAATGGAAAATATCAGGAGCACTTGTTTTAAATAAAAAATCGTACATATTAGAATGTAATGATAGTTAATCTCTTTGATGGAAAAATAAAATGCGATATCAAAACAATAAATACTTTCTAAAAGCATAGTTAGTGATACTTTTACTTAAAATGTGATAATAGATTATCTGAAATAACAAAAAGAAATTTGATTACAGCAGTTTATGGATATTGATAGAGGTGAGTATTATGTTGAGCAAAGTATGTGAGGTATTTACAAAGGAATATAGAAAGGAAACGGCATATCAGGAGTTTACGGCAAAAATAATTCGGTACTTTAAGCTTAATAATAATAGTGAGAGTGTGGAAGACAAAGTTGAGCGGTTAAAGGGAAAAAATATGTATCAAATTTTTGGATGAATATAGATGAAAAAAGAGAAGTATTTTAATGTTCGTTGCAATGTCAAATTATGCAGTTGCTTTTTTGGCATCTAATTACTATTGTATTTGTTTTTACTGTCCGATTTAGAGAGATGGTAAAGATGAATTATATAGTAAATTAGAAGAGCAAGGAACATTCCTGTTTCCAGAAACGAATAAAGGACATGGCATCTCATAGTAATTATATATTTAATGAGTTGAATAATAGAGTGTTGGCGGGAGAATTGGGGAAAAGTACGTACAGTCCGATATTGATGAAATGTGAGAATGAAGAAAGTAACACATATTATATGGATATGGATGAATTTGGCGTCAGTGATAGTAATTTTGCAGATGCATCAGAAATACTGTGTGATGAACGGGAAGAATTGATTATTAAGTTAATGGAGAAGATGGAGAACGAAAATAATTAGATGATACAGCAGATAAAACAAACAGAAAGTTTAAAAAAGTATATAACACATCAGATAGAAGATGCCGGACTGGAAGTTGCTGTAGATCCTAAATTGACAACGGATGGATATGTAGGAATAAAAATTGATGAGTACTATATGGGATTACATTTGGGAGGAGAAACCCCAAAAGCTGTAGATTTTATTGTCTCTGTAGATTGTCAATGTGATGCCTATTGTCTATATATTTTAGAGTTGAAAAATGTAAAAAGTACAAAAGCATATACAACGACGGATATTGTTAAGAAGTTTGAGACAACAATAGAACACTTTATGAAAGAAATATTTAAAGAAATTTTTTTAAACAGTAAATACAAGTACAAGGATATCAAATTATATTTGGTGACGAGTGCATATGGTAAAGCTTTGGGACAGGAAAACTTTCAGAAGTTTGTTGAATTGTTGAGGAAAACAAACCAAAAAGATACATTGACAAATGACTTGAGTCTTTCAAGTAAATTGTTTAAATTTCAGAAAAGGATTTTAAAAATTGAAAGAGAGATACCACCAAATCCTGTAATCAGAAGAATTACATAAAATTTTCAGGAGTTAATGATGGGGTTCCGGTAAGCGGCAGATGAATCATTCGTAAGTGCAAAATAATTCGACGGATTGTGTTGCCCTAAAAATTAATCCATAATAATCATTAGAGAATGCAGGCATTTCACTTCATTTTCTCTTGCTGGAAATGATAGATGCGAGCATTTTACTTTATTCAAATTATGGAGGTGTGCTCATGAGAAGCAAAAGAATACCTGCCGAAGAACAATACCGTCTCATCATGGAATGCCGTCAAAGTGGATTGACGGATCATCAATGGTGTGTGGAACATGATATCAAGCCAGGAACTTTTTACAACTGGGTAAAAAGACTGCGTCAGAAAGGTTGTGTGGATCTGCCGGCGTCAACTGGACGTGCCTATCGTGCACCAGAAAGCCAGGAAGTTGTCAGAGTGGATTTTCATGATATTGACCCGATTTCTTATGAACAGCCATTAAATGTAATTCCGGCAGCTACGGAAAGAAATAACCTTTCTGTAGCAGAGCCAATGAAGCTGTCTGTAGGAAGCTTTCATCTAACAATACCAAATGGAACAGATCCTCAGCTTCTGGCTCAAACGCTTCGCATTGTGAAGGAGTTGGGATGTTAGGGGATATCACAGCCGCCGATGAAATCTATATCGTAACAGGCAGAACGGATATGCGGAAATCTATTGACGGGCTGTGTGCTGTTGTAGAGGATCAACTCCATATGGATCCAAGGCGAAGTGCCCTGTATCTCTTCTGTGGAAAACGTTGTGACAGGATCAAAGCTTTGCTCTGGGAGTCTGACGGATTTATGCTGCTGTATAAACGTATGGAAGTCCAGGGCAGATTCCGCTGGCCCAGAAATCAATTGGAAGTAAAGCAGCTGACCTGGCAGCAGTTCGACTGGCTCATGTCCGGTTTTGAAATTGAACAACCAAAAGCATTCAAACCTACGGAATGATCATGTAAGAACTCTATGCCAACCAACAAAAATGCTGAGCTTTCCGCACACGGTATCATGCCTGTAATACCTTATAAATACTGAGTTTTCTGCTTCTTTTTCATTACTTTTTATGGTATAATGAGAGCAGTGGAAAAGGAGCAGAAAACATATGGCTGGTAATTCAAAAGATTCAAAAATCCTTGCGTACAAGGACATGGTCAACCAACTGAATAAGACGATATCCGCACAGACAGAACGGATCCATTCTTTACAAAAAACATTGGAAGCAGACCGTCTGGAAAATGGGTGTCCCA
>ULXH01005505.1_pt1 | contig 21235 bp, 10 predicted proteins | sample 1961101 | NCBI WGS metagenome assembly ULXH01 (sample SAMEA4835833, study PRJEB28245) | human gut metagenome | biome: gut microbiome; material: fecal sample | place: Denmark | collected 2008 | reverse complement strand
TCCTCCACGCTTGCGATATTCTCATGGAACTCTCCCAGACTGTGAAATTCGCCACACTCTGCAACCGTTAAGGTAACGGTTTTCTCCGGTGTGGCTTCCACCGCAGACGCTTTCTGCATTGCCTGTTTCTCTGCAAGATAGCTTTCCACTCTCGGAAGATAAGTTGCAAGTGTTCCGGTCTTGCCCTCTGTGATAGGATTGATGTCAACCTTTATGCCGCCAATCATTAGACAGTCCTCGTTAAAGGCATTGAACAGATCATCTTCGTGCTCCCTGCCCTTATACTCCACAACCACATCCAGATCGGAGCCTGCTTTCTCCAGACCTCTGCATCTGCTTCCGGACACCACCACATCCAAAAGCTCAACATCTATCTCATACTCGTCGAGCTTTGATTGCAGATATGCCCATACCGTCTGCTCTATATCATCCTGTGTCTGTCCGTTGATCCCATTAAATAATTTCTCTGTCTTTGCCTTGAAATCAGCAACAACATTGTCTGCTTCCGGCACTTCCTCCCGGATACGCTCATTTAACTGTTCACGCTCCACCGCTTCTGTTTTCTCCATAAGTTCCTCATAGTCCACCGGAATACGCTTATCCTGTTTTGACAGTCCAAAGTCCTCCAGAATGTCCTTTAACGCCGCATGAATGGAAATATCAGGATTATCATACACACCACCGTCAATCAGCCTGTAATCCGTATCAAAAACGGAATAATCATATCCCTCCGTACAGGTCTGTATACTGACAAATTTATCTTTTATGGAAAATGCCATCTGCTCCGACTCTTTCACCTCAAAATACGGATTGTCCCACTCCGTAATCGGTACATCTTCCTCGATGTGCTTCTGATTGGCAGTAGGCATTAACTTCTCCATCTTTCCCTGTTCATAGAGCGTATTGAACCGGCTCATATAAAGGGAAATATCATCAAGACCGCCTTGTTTTAATTGATGTTCAAAACGCTGCTTCACAAAGTCTTTCACTTCCTCCGGTGACATATCCCGGTGGACTCTTACTTTTTCGATACCGATACTGTCACTCAACGTCTGCAAATCGTCCATGAAGTGCTTACTTTCCTTTGCTTCACTGCTGTGGGTAAAATCAAGGGACAGGACGTTTTCGTTATTCCTTACATGGATTACATCAAACTCAATGCCATGCACACTGACACCAAAGGTTGTCCTTGCCTTGTCATCACTGTACTGCGCATCCTTGCCACGATAAGTCTGAAATGCTTCCATTGCTTCAGAAATACTGTCAAAACGCTCCAGCTTGCTCCTTTCCGGACTGTTCTCTGCCCATGTGCTTAAATCGGCAATGACATAGTAGGATACCTTGTCATTTTCAATGTCCATGTGCTTCTGAAGCTGTCTTGCTTCCATGATGCGCTCAAGCTGTGCCCTTCCGTTTAACATATAGGAACCGATGTTATTTTCCTTGTTCAAAGGCATATTCGCCATTTCCCGCTCTGATTCATAGAGTGCCGCAGCAGCTTCCTCATAAGTATCGTAATGCACTCCTGCAGGCGTGATGTCCTTGATCTGGTTCTGCAAATGCAAAAGCCTGAAATCCCCGTCCGCATACGGATCGTCAATGGCAAAGTAATTCTGTTCAAAGTCGAGCGTACCGACCTCTCGCCATTCGTTGTAATTGACGAGGAACACTTCATTTTCCCTGTCCGGTTCATCGTTTGCGTGTTCCTGTGCTATCTCCGAAAGTATCTCTGTCGTTTCATCAATGACCGAAGTCTGTTCTTTTGTATGCTCTGCCATAAGCTCCTTTGTAAACTCCGGTACTTCCCTGTAACCAAAGGAATCCACATAATGGCTTGTGTTCTCTCCGTTCTGATGAAGCACCACCACATCGCTGACAGAAAGGGAATGTCCCCTAAAATCTGCGGGGCGATCTATATTAAAGCGGGTGTAAATATCTTCAAGGCTTGTGCCTTCCTCTAACGGTGCGGTATAAAGCAGATCATAATTCTCCTTTTTGACCACAACGCCCTTGCTTTCAAGATAGTCCATTCCCATAAAGTGAATGTCTCTTGCTTCCTCTGTATCTTTGAGCTGATATATGCCAAATCTGTCCTCACTGCCAAATAAAAGCTGTTCTACCCTGTTTGCAGGGCTTTCCTCTAACTCCTGTTTCATACTCTTGTGTTCCAGATAGGCGCTCCAATCGTCCTTTTCCACACCGAAAATGCCCTCATGCTCCTTTAATTCTTCCGAATCTTCAATGAGCGTTTCGGAACCGTCCTCATGGAGCTGATACACAGCCACATCTTCCCCAAAAAGTTCTGTTGCCTTATCCTTTGTCAAAGGTAGCATTTCATTCCAGGAATAACCATACTCGTGCATCTCGGAAAGACCTATCATGCCATCCGGAAGGGCATCAATCTCCGCCTGTGCATCTATGACAGTAAGCGCTTCATTGACAGGCTGATTTTCTATCATGTATGCAAGTTTCTCCGCCAATTCTCTTGTCTTTTCCATGTCATCGAGCTTGTAATTGTAATTCACAATCAGATTTCTCTCATCATCCGTAAAGACCGTTGCCCCATGCTCCATGCGGTTGATAAGGTTCTCTGCCTGCTGTATGGCAGACAATTCCGTTGATGCACTCACGCCTGTATCTGCATCGTATGCAAAATCAAAAAACTGCGGTGCGTGTTCATTCAGTCCGGCACTGGAACTAATCAAAGTCATTTCTGCCCCATGTTCTTTCAGATACGCATTATAATCTCCGTCCCACTCACTCTCATTAAGCACAGCCATATCATAAAGCAGCTTTTTAACTTCGTCCGGGGACATATTTGTGATTTTGGAAATCTCCCATTCGCTTCCCATCGAACCGGAGAATTTTACCACTACATCTCCGGCGGCAATCGGCTCCATAGACTTATCATAGATTGCCTTTCGTTCTTTCATATCCACAAGCTCCTCTGTGTCAGTATTGTAGCGGACATCAAGGTGGTATTCTCCAAATTCTTTTGTATTTTCGTTGGCAATCTCGGTAGTCCATGCCCCTTTACTCTCCAGATATGCTTGAATACTCAGCTTATCGTCCTCACTCATGGCTGAAAGAACGTCCATAAGTTCCTGTCTGTCCATGCCCATAACACTCACAAGACTGTATTTTGTCAGATCATCATTCTGTATCAGAAGTATACTCTCCTTATTCTGCTCCTGCTCCACTGCCCTGTCCTTCTGTAACTCTGCTAACCTGTCCTCAATGCCTGTGATCAGCTCCGAAGCGGTCTTTCGTATGGTATCAAGGGCAGATTTCAATTCTTTCATATCCCGGTCACTGCTCCATCCGGCGATATACCCAAAGGAATAGTCCGAGGTATCAATGCCGAAGTGCTGGCACACCGTATAGGCAACGCTCTCTGCTTCCACTTCCTTTGTGTTGCGGTCTTTGTCTAAGACCGCATCTATATCCTGATTCTGTTCCCGGTCATGGAGCTTTGCGTGTGCCACCTCATGGATAGCGGTCTTTACGGTCTGGCTCTGGCTCATGCCCTCCTGTATGGCAATCCGGTGGTCTGTGGTGTGGAAATATCCCTTTGCCTCCCCTTCTATATCTTCATAGGTAATGGGAACCGGGGAAACCTCCGTAAGTGCCTGCATAAAATCCTCATAGTCCTCCACGCTTCCCGAAAGCTCATTTACCCCTATATCCGGCAGCTCTTTTCCGTCCGTCTGTGACACATCAAAGACCGGAACCACACGAAAGGCGGGTATCTTAATCTCCACTTCCTCCGTAATGGGCATTCCGTTCTTGTCAAGCATAATCTCTCCCGTTACCGGATCAAGTTTCTCCTGTTCTTCCTTAATCTTGTACGGTGCCGGAGCAAGGATACGGATACCCTTTTCCCCTTTCTTAACGTGCCTGTCAAAATTCTTCTGCCAAGCCTTAAATCCGGCCACTAACGTAGCGTCAGGCTTTTGCATTGCGATTAACATGGTATTGTTAAAGCTGTAATTGTGGAATTTTGACATGGTATTCAGATATGTCTTGTACTTCTCGCTTTCAAAAAGCTCCTTGATACCCTGCTCCAGCTTCTCCGTTATTTCCTGTACTTTCTGTTTTTCTGTTTTAGCATCTGCCATTGTATTTCCTCCATCTGCTTATTTTTTGCATGACAAAAGGCAGCCATTATTGACTGCCCTTGCACAATTACGATATTCACTTATATCTTTATTATTACTGCCCTGATTCGTTTTGATTTCTGCAATGTACTCCTGTCTCCTTTCTGCACCTGTCGCTGTAAATGTTTTTTACAAATAAAAAAGACAACCAAGATTTTGTTTCTTAATTGCCTGTTTCTATGCTATCAAATTTTTATTGAAACGATAGCCGACGCCCCATACCGTCTGTATATAGATTGGCTTACTTGGGTTATCCTCTATCTTCTCCCGGATATTCCGGATATGGCTCATGACGATGTTGTAATCACCGGAATAGGATTCCTTCCACACAATGTCATAAATCTGTTCCTTGCTGAACACTATTCCCGGATGCTTTGCAAGAAGCTTCAAGATTTCAAACTCGGTATAGGTAAGATCTATCTCCTGATTCTCCCGAATTATCACCCGTTGAACCTCGTCAATCAGAATACCTTTGAAATTCAACAGATGATTATTCAAATCTGACATCTGAGTAATTTCATCTCTGGTATTTATAAACGATAGTATGCGGTTCATCATAGCATCCTCATTATCCTCAAATGTCAGAACTAACATTTTCCCATACACATCACCTGCCTTATTACATTTATCTACTGCTAAAGCTCTGGTCAATACAAAAGAATAATTCCTATATCCAACCAAACAATGTGGTACTTGCTATTTGATCTTTCTTATTTATTTTTCCTATATGCTATAAAGGAAATTATTTTTCCGGTTGTTCCAAACTGCTATCCTCTTAACAATTTGTTATTCTGCAACTCTATACCCTGTTTTTGACAACAGCTCTATTGCTTTTGAAAAATTTTTTGATTTTATTAAAACATAATCCGTATTAAACGTAGATATAGCAAAAATGCCTATATTATTTTCTGCCATCAGGCAAGATATTTTTAAAAGGATTCCGATTAAGGAAAAATCCAATGTTCCCTGTATTCTGAATGCCTTCCATTCATCATCTCTCTGTCCTCCTTGAGATATAGAATCGAAATCCTTTTCTGCAATTACTCTTAATCTGAACTTCTTTCCTTTTGCAAAAGGAGTGAATAAAGCCTTTCCCTCTTATTCACCCACTCATATTCATAATTTGTTTAAGAAATTACTGCATTCTTTCTCCTGTATGTATCATTATCTTTCTGGCTTAACTCCCCCTCAATCTGAGCCAGCTTTTTCTCCAATACCTTAACCTTTTCTTTGTCCCCCGCCGCAGCCTTTATCTGCTGTTCAAGCTGTTCCTTTTCCTCCTTGAGTTTCTCAATCTCTCTGTCAACATTATCTGTATTTGTCGTACATTTCTCTGCCTTTTTCGCTGGCTCCTCCTTTGGTTGAACATCTTTCGCCTTTGCGACTCTCTTAGGATCATCATACATTACTTTTGGATTACCATTTTCATCTTGCCCTAAACGATACAGACCACTTGGCTTGCTACCAGATTTTTCGCTACTAATATACTCGTCCTTTGGAACGGGAATACCTTCGTTTTTATCCTCCCCCCTTTGATCTTGTGAAGCTTCTTTTACTTTATCCTGCCCTGTCTGTACCCTATCTAAATACTCATTTTTGTAATCCTTATAATTACTGCTTATTTCCATTGACATAAAACGTCCTCCTTTTCTTTAATACACTATAATGTTTTTACAATCTCTTATTCGTCATTCATATATCTGTTTTTAACAGATTTGTTGTGAAATGCTTTCTGATTGTTGCGGAATGATTAAAAGAACACTTAAAACAAATATATCTCCATCTATTCTTACTTCCATTGCTCCATGATATTTTTCTGCAACTGCTTTTATGTTAGCAAGTCCTGTCCCACTGCGAATGCTCCCTCTCCCACTATGGCTATTAATTATTTCAATTAAAAGAAAATCACCTTGCACTTTTCCTGTTATGTGAATATATTTCTGATTATCATGGGGCACTCGGTTACAAGCTGAGATAGCGTTATCTAATGCATTAGAAAAAATAATACAAAAGTCAATATCAGCAATTCCACATGGATATGGAGAAATAAATGAACATTGTACTTCTATCTGATTGCTCTTAGCTATCCCTAACTTATTTCCAATTAAAATATCAAGTACAGGGTTATTTGTACTTACCGGAAATGACATATCTGCTGTTAAATTTTCCATATCACTCATATACTGCAATGCTGTATCTATATCGCCATTCTGTACCAATTCTTTGACAATAGATATATGATTTTTCACATCATGTCGAAATGCTTTTGTTTTCTCATAACGTACTTTTGCTTCTTCCACATACTGATTTAAAGAATGTTTTTCCAGTTCTAATAAAGATAGCTCTCTGCTCAATTTAAAACTATCCACTAATTTTTTATACGCAAACATGATGCAAAACAGACTGGCTATCCCCAATATCTGTATAAACAGTAATGGAAACGGACTTATGCTAGGTAAACTCCCATCTGCTTGTATCGTAATCGTATGTCCATAAATATTTGAACTAATATATTCACTTACCAAAAAAATCACTAAAGTCGGTATTAAAATCAGAAGAACATATTTTGCCCTAACGTTTTCATCATATGAAAAATTTTTATTTATGACCTGATAACACAAAACAGATGTAACAAGAGCTAAAATACTGCTCATTACCATAAATAAAACGCTAACCGCTTTAGGATTTTCCTGAAAAAACAAGGGAGATAAAATACACGAAATCGAATTAAAAACTCCATAGCATAAGTGCATTATTTCAATCATTACAACTGCATATAACCCGACAAATATATTGTATGTTCTACATATAAAAAATCCTCCTGCCATCAACAGCAGAACATATACCAATAATTCCATAATACTGCCGGTTGGAAAAAACATCATAATCGTCATTCCAAGAAAGGCAAACAATATATAATAAATAAACTTTACCTTTTTCTTAAGAAATCTGGTAAAGAAATGAAAAACCGTCAACATTTCAATGCTTCCCATAATATATACATTGAAAATATCTAATCCATCCATTCTTTCACACTCTCCGTTCCTTCATATATTTCAAAACAACACTTGAAAATTCCTTGCTCCGTAAGCGTGATACAGGTATCTGTTTGTCATTTATCATATACGCCATCCCATTTTTATAACTTTTCAGATGGCTCAAATTAATTAAATAACTTCTATGGCATTTAAAAAATCTCCCATCTAGTTTTGTTTCAAGATTTTCAATTCTGTCATAGTAATCAATAACTTCCTCCGTTTTTAGATGCAGATATATTTTTCTGTCTATAATTTCACAAAAAACAATGTCATCAAAGGCAATAATATTACTCTCGTATCCCTTTTGGACAAGCAAACTTGCGTCTTTTGCATTTTGCATAGCAGAAAATAATCTCTCCATCGTTTTTTCAAAGCATTCTTCTTCAATCGGTTTTACCAGATAATCATATGCCTGGACTTCAAAGGATTGAAACACCATTTCCTTTAGAACTGTTATAAAAATTAGGTATCCTTTATAATTTTGACTACGCATCTTCCTTGCAGTTTCCATCCCATCTATTCCATCCATTTGAATATCTAAGAACAGAATATCTATATTTTTGTTGTGTCTCAGTAATTCCTCACCACTCCCGAATTGTGAAACAGTTATTTCTACGTTTTTTCTATGAAAAAAATCAAATACCAGCTTTTTGATTTTATCTAATATGTATTTTTCATCATCACAAATTGCTATGTTAATCACACGACCACCTCTTTCCTTAAAAAATTTATTTTAGCATCTATCCTCAAGTGAAACAATTATAATGCTTTGAAATGTAACTGTAATGATGTGTAATGCTGAATAGTCTAATAAATATATCGGTGAATTCTTATCAACTTTAAATTTGCCTATTGTTTTCGTCTGAATTGATTTTCTCCATCGCAACCTTGCCTGTTTCCTCTGCTCGTCACTTAATCTTCTCTGCTTACGATAACCACATAACAGGAAAAAGCAGATAGATTGCTACCTGCTCTTTCCATAAACCTTTATAAACTTGCTTCCTGACTCTTGGTCTTTGATTTTTCCGGTTCTTTCTTCTGCTGTTCCGATTTCACTTTCATCTGTGACAGCTTTTCCTTGACGGACACCCTGCTTTTTTCCTTATCCTTTCCGGTATCCAGTCCGGCACAGATCTTATCCAGCTTCGCTACTGCACCGTCAATCCGCTCCACCTGTTTCTTTAAGGCTGAGATATGCTTCTTTACAGGCATATTCAGTACCCTTGTAAGGGCAACGCCCTCTTTTTCGTCCGACACTTCCTTTGTACCTTTTCCGGTTAAGAGCCTTCCCACGTTGGCTACGCTGTTCCCTATCTGCTTGAACTCGTCCCCGATACTGTCTATCTGGTTGGCGGTCTTTTCATAACTGGTAAGCACATCAACCATCTTCTCCCGGCATCCGGAAAGCACCGACTGCACACCGGAAATTCCTTTCTGAAGAACCCTGTTCATTTCCTCCCTTCCCTTTTCCTTAAAGGCGGTTACTGCCTGTGCTGCGGTGTCAATCAAATGGTCTTTCAATTCCGATAAGCGTTCTGCAAGACTGCTTACCTTCTCCTGAAGGTATGACACCTTATCCAAAAGCTGACTTTCCGCTGCTTTCGGCTGGCTCTCCTGCATCCTTTCAAGCTGCTTCCGTACTCCTTGCAGTTCGTCCACCATAGCGGAAAGCTGTAACTGCATCCCGGCGATATACTGCAAGACCTCCATAAAGTCCTGTGACTGCTCTTTCATGCCCTGCTGTCCCAAAAGCTCCATGAACTGCTTCATAACGTCCATTTCCTCTGTGTTCTGTTCTTTCTTTGGTTCGTTTGCTTCCATAGCACCCTCCTATAAACTTTCTTCTTTTCCTTTGCTCTTTACAGTCTCCGGTTTCTCCGGCATCTTCTGATCGGAAATTTTCTGCTTCATCTCGGCAAGTTTCTCCTTGACGGATACCCGCCCTCTGGAACCGTCTGCTAACATCCGTTCCTTGTCATGCTCTGCGATACGCTCCGACATCAGAAAACTTGCAACAGGCTTTAACGGTTCATCAGCCACCGCCTGTATATCTTCTGCCCTGTCCGGCTCGCCCTCCTGTGCCTGTGCGCTCTGCTCTCCGTTTTCGTCCTCCGGCTCATCATCTCCCATATCCAACGCATTATCGCCCTTTTCGTCCATATTAAGAAGCGCATTTAACTCTGCAAGTCGCTCTAGCTTCTCCGCCAGTTCCTGCTCCTGTGCAAAAGGTTTCGTGACCTCCACCTTTGCGGTTTCAAGCTGATGTTCCACGTTAGAAAGCTTCTGCTCCACGTCTGTCATTTTCCCGGTCATTCCCTCTAACGCATTGGAAAGTCTTTGCAGATTTCCAAGCGGATCGGCTCCGATTTCCACCTCATGGCTCAGACTTCCTTTTAAGCTGATCGTAAACTTTGAGAAGAACGAGTCAAAGGACACGCTCATCTTAAATCCCTGAAATTCTCCGATTGTGACCGCCATGTTTGGCTGTTTGGCACTCCGGCACATATCAATCAACGCCGCACCCGCTTCCTTTTTGTCCGTATAGGTACGGTTGCCTATCTTCATGGAAAAAGCGTCCTTATCCACAGGCTTATGCGCCGCATAGGTCTGAATGTCCGTCCGATACCCTTCAAGCCTTTCTTTTAAGGCTGTGATCTGCATCGGGTAATGCTTTGCGATATTGTCCTCCAGACGATAACGCTGGCTTGTGTGGTTCGCCTTTAAGAGCTTCAGCTTTGACACCTGTATGTCCAAGTCCATCTTCTCCTTGATGTAAGGGTTTCCGGTTGCAAGTGCCTTGACCTCTGCATAAGAAAGCGCCGCTTCGTCGATGTCCTCACAGGAACGTACCGGGGACTTGCTCGTCATGATCTGCCCGATAAACTTCTGCTTGTTCTCAATGAGCTGCCATGAATAGCTGTCGAAGGTACCTTCCGTCACATACCGGATAATCTTGACCTTATCATTCATGTTTCCCTGTCGTAAAATACGACCTTCCTGCTGTTCAATGTCAGACGGACGCCAGGGCACATCCAAATGGTGTAATGCAATCAGTCTGTCCTGTACGTTGGTTCCGGCTCCCATTTTGGCAGTAGAACCCAACAAAAAACGAACCTGTCCGCTTCTTACCTTTGCAAACAGCTCCGCTTTCCGTTTCTCCGTATTGGCATCATGGATAAATGCGATTTCTTCCGGTGGGACACCCTTTTCAATCAGTTTGCCCCGAATGTCCTCATAAACATTGAATGTACCATCTCCTTTCGGTGTCGATAAGTCACAGAAGATAAGCTGTGCCGACTTCTGTTCCTTTGTTTCTTCCCATATCTCACATGCCTTGTCCACACAGGTGGTGGCTTTGGAATTATCCTCATCGGGAAGCATATCGTTGATCAAACGCTGGTCTAATGCAAGTTTTCTACCGTCATTGGTGATTTTGAGCATATTGTCAACGTGTGGCTCTACCTTCCTATCACGAACAGCCTCCGCACGATCCGCAAGGGACTGTACCACTTCTTTCTGGTATTCGCTCGGTTTCAACACCACATTTTCGTACTCTGCTTCCGGTACAGGCAGCTTTAGCATATCCGGTGTCTGAATATCCGCACTTTCCTTGAAAAGTGAAATCAGCTCCGGCAGATTGAAGAACTTGGCAAACCTTGTCTTTGCCCGGTATCCGGTTCCTTCCGGTGCAAGCTCTATAGCGGTCTGCGTTTCTCCGAAAGTAGCCGCCCAACTGTCGAAATTGCCAAGACCAAGTTTTTGGAGCGTACTGTATTGCAGATAGCGCATATTCGTATAAAGCTCAGTCATACTGTTGGAAATCGGTGTACCTGTTGCAAAGGTAATGCCCTTGCCGCCTGTCAGTTCGTCCATGTACTGACACTTTGCAAACATATCCGAGGACTTCTGTGCTTCTGTCTGTGCAATGCCCGCCACGTTTCGCATCTTGGTGTATAAGAAAAGGTTCTTATAATTGTGGCTCTCATCTACAAACAGCCTGTCAACACCAAGCTGTTCAAAGGTTACTACATTGTCCTTGCGGGAAGTATCGTTCAATCGGCTCAGCCTTGCGTTTAATGATTTTTTTGTCTTTTCCATCTGTTTAATGGTGTAACGCTCGCCCTTTTCCGCCTTGACCGCTTCGATTGCCATTTCTATTTCCGTTATCTGCCGCTCAATCATGGCAGCCTGTCTTTCCATTGAAAGCGGTATCTTTTCAAACTGCGTATGCCCGATAATGACCGCATCATAATCCCCGGTTGCAATACGGGAACAGAATTTCTTACGGTTGGCAGGCTCAAAATCTTTCTTTGTGGCAGCTAAAATATTGGCACCCGGATACAGGCGCAGGAAATCACTCGCCCACTGCTCTGTTAAATGGTTCGGTACGACAAATAAGCTCTTTTGGCAAAGCCCTAACCGCTTGCTCTCCATTGCTGCAGCAATCATTTCAAAGGTCTTACCTGCACCCACACAATGGGCAAGCAGGGTATTATCCCCATAAAGCTGATGTGCCACTGCATTAAGCTGATGTGGTCTTAATGTAATGTCCGGTGTCATGCCCGGAAACTTTAGGTGGGAACCGTCATACTCTCTTGGTCTGGTGGAATTGAAAAGCTCGTTGTACTTGGCACACAAGGTCTGTCTGCGCTCCGGATCACGAAATACCCAGTCCTTAAAGGCTTCCCTTATGGCTTCCTGTTTCTGGCTGGCAAGCGTGGTTTCCTTTTTGTTAAGAACTCTCTTTTCCTTTCCATCTTCCTCAATCGTATCAAAAATACGGGTATCACGAAGGTTTAAGGAATCCTCCAGAATACGGTAGGCATTTGCCCGGCTCGTTCCGTAGGTCATATTGACAAGAGCATTGCCATGATCCGCATTTTTGCCCTTTAAATTCCATTGTCCTGTCACATCGGAATACTGTACCCCCACAAGGTTGCGGTCAAAGAGGTAATCCGGTGTTTCAAAGGTTTCCCGCATGAAATCCTCAATGTACTTAGGCTCAATCCAAGTGGCACCGATACGCACCTCGATCTCGCTTGCATCAAGCTCCTTGGGCTGTACACCCTCAAGGGCTGTGACATTGATTGCAAACTCCGGACGGTTCTCTGCAAATATCCTTGTGGTTGCCAGCTTCTCCCTGACATTGCCGCTTAAATACTCGTCTGCGGTTTCCCACTTTTCTGTGACCGGATTCTGGAAAATAATTCCGGCAAGTTCCTTTGCCACATCTTCCTCGCTTTTTCCCGTAAGCTCCGACATATAGGCTAGGTCTACCCTTGCCCTTTCCCCTAATGACACCGCCAGTGCTTCACTTGCGGTATCCACGCTTGTAACAACCTCTGCCTTTTTAATGGTTCGCTTGGAAAACATATCAGCCTTGCCTTTGAAGTTGCCCTCATCGTCTAATTTCTCCAATGAACAAAGCAGACAATAGCTTGAATCCTGATTAAACGCTCTCTTATTGGTCTGTGAATTGATCAGACCGTATTTCTTGGAAAACGCATCATACAGCTCATTAAGCTCTGCCTGCTTGCTCTTAATCATATCTTCCGGATATTCGTTCAACTGATAGTCAATCAGCTCCTGTGTACAGTCACGAATCTGCACCATGCCTTTCATGCGCTGCTCCATCGTTTCTGATACGTCCACAGGCTTCATAATGGAATTTTCCCGGTAATACACCCTCTCGTCCACGATAGTGTAACTGTAATTCTTCACGCCTGGATCGGCGGGGATTGCTTCTCTTGCCAGCTCATCATCAAGCTCATCGAACTCTACCTCGTCAATGCTGCCCTCGATATGGGATATAGCCTTTTCAAGCTGCTTGGATAATGAAATGGTGGTATCCGGTGTACAGGTGGCTTCCATGCCAAACTGCCCGCTGACCATTTCCATTTTTCCCATGATCATTTCCGGGTGGTCTGCAAAATACTGGTTCATGGCTATGCCATCTTCATTTTCACAAAGATGCACCCAATCCGGCTCGATGTCGATTACCCTGTCACGCTTCTTTAAGAAAAGAATGTCCGAAGTAACCTCCGTCCCTGCATTTTCCTTAAAGGCTGTGTTGGGAAGCCTGATCGCTCCAAGAAGCTCCGCTCTCTGCGCAAGGTACTTTCTGACTTCCGGGCTTTTCTTATCCATTGTTCCCTTTGAGGTGACAAATGCCACCACGCCGCCCGGTCTGACCTTATCTAAGGCTTTGGCGAAAAAGTAATCATGTATGAGGAAGTTATGCTTATCGTAGGCTCTGTCTGCCACCTTGTACTGACCGAATGGCACGTTTCCGATTGCCACATCAAAGAAATCATTGGGATAATCCGTCTTTTCAAAGCCAGTGATCTTCACATCGGCATTCGGGTATAGCTGCCTTGCAATTCTTCCGGTAATTCCATCAAGCTCCACACCATAAAGCCTGCTCTCCTGCATTTTTTCCGGCAACATACTGAAAAAGTTACCGATACCCATTGCCGGCTCCAAGATGTTACCTTTGGAAAAGCCCATTCGTTCCATCGCATCATAAATAGCCTTGATGATCACAGGGCTTGTATAGTGGGCATTTAAGGTACTTTCCCTTGCTGAATCGTATTCCTCGGCTGACAACAGGCTCTTTAATTCCTGATATTCACTTGCCCAATTCGTTTTGGTTTCATCAAAGGCATCAGCAAGACCACCCCAGCCCACATATTTTGCTAAAATCTCCTGTTCTTCTGGCGTGGCAATACGGTTTTCGCCCTCAATCTTTTCAAGCGTTCTGATTGCTTCCACATTCTGACGGAATTTTTCTTTTGCCGCAAAGCCTTTCCCGTCACTTTTCTCTGTTTCCGGAGCAATGTGGAAGTTGACTGCACCCGATTTGTCAATCTGTGGCTGTTCCTTTGGCGCTTCTGCTTCATTCTGCGGCTCTGGTTCGGCAATCACTTCACTCTCTTGCATTGGATTGGACAATTCTTCATTTTTCTGTTCATATTCACCCCATATTCTTTGGGAAACAGCAGAAAAATAAGGAGATTCTTCTTCCATAATGCTGAAGCGAATCTCCTCCATGTCCTCAAGGCTCTTTGCCCCGGCTATTTTATCATGGTACTTAAAATATAATGCTTCCCTGACAAGAATGCCCTCCAATCGTGCCAGTTCAGGCTCCGGCATACGTTCCCAAATATCATCCTTCTCCGTATGAATGGTAAAGCCTTCTCCGTCATCATGGTATCCAAGCGTATATTGCAGCTTATCATGTTCCCCACGAATATCACACTCAAAATCATAGACTGTTGTTCGTGTACCTCTGATATATTCCCGGTCTATCAATACAAGGTTTTGAACATCATCCGCAGTCAAAGGCGGTTCTTCTGTCTGCTCTATGGCAGGCTCGCCCTCATAATGTGCCGCATACTGTCCGGCATCCTTTAACAGACCGTCCATCTCCAGAGCTTTTTCTGTTTCGCCGCTGATTGTCTGCATCATTACATAGTCTGCCGCTTCTGCAAAAAGGAAATCATAGACCTCTTTTCCCTCCAAAGCTCGCTCATCGTCAGCAATCGTGACTGCCTGTGTTTTCTCGTTCCAGCCAACCACATCTTTCCGGTCTAATGCTCCGCAGATTTTAACCACAGCCGACATTTCAGACAGCCTTTTATTTAACTGCTCTATGTCTGTTTTTCCGGTTTCCGGTGCTTTTGGTTCTCCTTCAGCAACAGTTCCTGTTTCTCTATCTAATTCCTGATTGGTTACACCACCCTCCAACTTCGCCTGTTCTTTTTGCATGGCTTTCTCTGCCTGTTCCTGTTTATACTGTGCATAGGCTTCCTTTCCCTCCGGCGAAAGGTATTTATCTGCCTGCACAAGCTCCCGGATACGTTTCTCTACTACATTCCAGTTTAAAAGCACCTTTGCGTAAGGACTGCCATAGTTACCTTTCTCCAGACGGATACCTTTGGCATCGTGATCCTCGTGCGCTCTGTCACTTCCCGGAAGTGCGTGGGAGCTGCCGCCCGTACCATATTCATTTTTCAGAAAAGCAATGTTATCTTTCTTGTCATGCCCTTCCATGAAATACTCATAGATACGGAATTTTCCATGTTCAAAACCGCTTCCTCCTGCCAGCCTGTAATCAATCTCGTCCTGTGTGATAAAGTCCTCATTCCTTACCTCTACCGTATCAAGTGCTGGAAATTCTTTCTTTTCCACACCTAAATCCGCAAGCTGTTCTAATAAATAATCCGGTCTTTTCACATACCGCCATTTAATCTGCTTTTCTCCGCTGTCAAGCTGTGCCTTTGCCTTTTCAAGCTCATCCTTAATCAGCTCTCTGCCTTCTGTTGTGGCTAAAAGCTCACACAACTTTTCCATGCTTGCCGGGTAATTGGAAAATTTAAGCTCCAGACTCTCCGGCATTTCCGATATTCCGTCACGGAAGAAATTGTTAATGTCCGTAGCAATTCTCTCACGCTCCACCGCATCCACAAGGAATACTTCGTTGGCACTCATATAAGTACCATTCTCCACCATAACACGGATATGGCTCTCCACTTCGCTCCAACTCATCACTGCAAGGGTATTTTCCTTTGCCGATGTACCGTAACCGATACGCATACCCATTTCATCAAACCACAGTGAAACAGGATTTCCGTCAAACTCAAAACCTTTTCCGGTGGTCTTATACTCGTTCTTTAAAAATTCTGCCATTTCTTCCGGTGTCTTACCCTGCTGATACTTGGCATAGATACGTTTTCTGCTGTTATCCCTACCGCCGCCACTACGCAAGATACTGTCAATCTGCTCCTGTGGCAAAGAAAAAGCAGCGGGCATGGTATATTGAATACTTGCTTCCGCTGCTGCGATTGTGCCAACCTGTTCCTCAAAGCTCGGAAACAGGCTTAACTGCTGATAGGTTCCCTCCGGCTGTTCGATATTTAACTGTAGATTAGTTCCGTCATCACGATCTCCTCTGCCGAGTGTACGATGCTGTTCATCTTCGCTACCCAGAGCATCTGATTCTCTGCTTTCATCTGCTCCGTTATCCCCTCTCTCTCCTTCATCTGTCTGGTCAGAAGCTCCATTCTCTCCTCTGCCTGCTCCTGTATCATCAACAGGTGTTCCTTCAGCTTCCCGCTCAGAAGAAGTCCCGTATATACTCCGTTCTTGTGCTCCTGTAAGAACTTCTTCCTCATCAGTCCGTACTTTGTCAGTACCTCCTTCGGCTGTTCGTCCATTGCTACCATCGGTATCTGATAATCCCCGTTCTTCTCGTATGTCAGATTCATCATATTTGCTCCTTTCCCCGGCTTCTCCGGTCTGTGTGATAGATTGTTCGTCTTGACTTTCGCTTTCACGCTTTAACGCATTATAGTCTGCTTCAGATGCATTTGCAAGTCCTTTTTCGATATTTTTCTCATGGGTGTCGATACGTTCCCTGCCTACTCTCGTTTCTTCCCGATTTTGGGCAATCTGCCTGTCATACGCTCCGATTGCTTTTCCAATTTCCATAAGGATTGGCTTGGATAAATCAGACACATTGCTGCCAAGCTGTGACAGTGTTTCCACTGTGTTAAACTCATGGATATAAGGAAAGTTTATTTCTTCGGCAAGCTCGCTCTCCTCCATGCCGCAACGCTTTAAAACAGTATAGGCAATGCTGTCGGCAAGGGTTTCCCGTATCCTTATTTCCACGTTCAGCTCGTCCAGTTCCTCTAAAAAGCTCCCTTCCTTTAAGTATTCCATATCTGAAGCAAGCTCTTTATAACAGTCCTCTGCAATCCGTCCGGCAATCTCCCGGATACGTCCCACAAACCCGGCTTCCCTGTCGGTATCCCCATAAGTCTTTTCCAGACGGGAAATCACCGATTCCATGTGTTCCTCACGCATTTCCCAAAGGTTAGGGAATTGTCCGATTCTTCTTGCCTTATGCACATCTGAAATATCAAAGACATACTTCAAACCGGAAAAACTATCCTCATCTATCAGTGCAATGCCCTTTGCACCTTTGTTTACCCAGCAGTGCATCTTTTCATTCCATATCTCTATGGAAGCACAGGCGGTTGCCTCCGGTCTTTGGGCATAGATTAAAAGCTGTTCCTTAAATGGATATTTATACAATCTGGAAGCAGTATTTAGGTATCTCCTCCAGTTTTCTTCATTCCGCACGACTTCTTTTGCTGTTTCCTCTGCCAGTGCGGAAATCAATTTATATTTTCTCATGGTAAACCTCCGTAAAAAAGGCTGTAAGGCACTTTAAGCACCCTACAGCCTGTGATCAGTTACTTATCGGCATCAGGCATAAAAACCATGCTCCTCAATACCTTTTTCCAGAATACAGTTAATCAGTTCCTCAAGTTCCACTCCGTTAATCTCGCTGACAACAATCAGCTTGGCAAGGGTATCCTTCGGAACGGATACCGCATAACTCTCCTCATCCGCACGAAGTTCATGGACACAGATACCCAGTCCCTCTGCAATCTTGCACATAGCACCAAGCTCCGGCTCCTTAACTCCTGCCATAATGTCAAGGATTATTCTCTCCGGCACACCGGAAATTTTGGAAAGCTCCGCAATCCCGATTTCTTCCTCTTTCATCACGTTTAATAGCTTATCTCCTGTTGTATACATATCCCACTCCTCCTATATTACGGCTTCCTTTTTCTTTTCCGGTGCAGAATGCTCTTTCCCGGCATTCATTTTAATAACAGCATCCTTCTTCTCCGCAAGCTTCTCCTTTACTGAAACACGCTCATGACGGTTATCTCCTTTTTCCTCTTTCTGCTTAGCACGTTCCTCTGCCCGGTCACTGCGGAACAGTTCATGTTCTTTGGCATCATACTCATATACATGATCCGAAAGACGTTCTCCAGGCGCCACCTGTGTCTGATTTACTTCCTGTACCATCTGCTCAAGTTCTTTAAACTCCATTCCCGCATCTTTCGGTATAATCAGCGTTTCATGGATTGAAGAAGGCAGCATGTAAAAATCTCCTACCTTCTCAGCGATCTCCTGTCTGATATCATCGTTTAAAATTGCAGCCGCCCCATTTACTTTTGTATCATTTGTCAGCACATACATGGTATCGGGAATATCCGACATCATCTGCATTGCCATTTCTTTTGCTTCATCCATACCCACATTTTGTTCTCTTGCAATATCAACTGCAATCATCTCCGCAACCGTCTCATTCATTCCTTTGAAACTATGTGGCTGCAAAGTATCCATATTCTGCAACGCCTGGTCATGCAGTTCTTCAAGTGTGATTCCATATCCATCCATCAGATTATCTGTAATGGTAATGGTCGCAGTTCCTTCTCCTGTTTTATCCATTAAAATCTGATACACAACTGCTAAATCTTCCAACTTGGAGTACGGTTTATCCTGAAGGAACTGCTTATTTGCTTCCTCGTTGATCAGCTTACATACAATTTTTTCCTTAATCTTGTCAAAATCGGTAACTGCCGATACATCTATATCATGATCTATATAATGTGACTGATACACACTTGCAATCTGAGCTAACACATCATCCAATTCAGCACCATCCTGTATCTGCTCAAAATATGGATTCAGATAAATGGTAGGTGCAATATTGCTTTCCTCTGTTCTTACCATCAGACCGTCCAGAACACAGTCATTATTCTTTACAATCTGATTGACCTCAACTGCAGCATCTGCAAACTTTTCAGGAAGGAAATCCTGTATCTGTTCTTTTACCTGTTCTACAAAATCTCTATATTCCATTACTTTCTCTCTCCCTTCTTGGTGTCATTCTGTGATTTCTCTGTCAGCTTTGATACTGTGGCACCATACATCTGGTACCTCTTCATCATGTTTCTCTGGCTTGTTACATTGATTTCTTTTTCTAACTGCTTCATTCTGACTTTCCTCCCTATTCTGCTTTTCTTCCAAATGAAAACGTATCTTCTTTTTCCTTTTTCGGGGCAAATCTGCCTTTGACTTCCAAAAGCCTTTTTTCCATAATGGAAAACATGGCTTCCACCTGCTCCTGTGTATACTCATAATTGGTGCGGTTGGAAAGGTTCTCAAGCCTGCCGATTGCATCAATGACCTTGTTCACACGATACTCCCCAAGACGGACAAACTTGTCCGCCTTGCTCTCATTGTCCTGTATTTTCTTTGTTTCTTCTGCTCCCATTTGTTACATCCTCCTTTTATTTTTTCTTTCCTGTGAATTTCTTATTGGGAAACTCCATGACAAACTTAAACTGCACTCCGGACTTTTCTTCTCCGTCCTTTGTGTAGTGGTATTCTTCCGTACCGCTCGGAATGATATAGGCATCGTATTTCTTGCCCGCCTTGCTTGTAAGCCCCTTTAGCAACGTCTTTTTCCCGTCAAGCAGGCTTTCCACCTGTTCATCTGACAGGGAAACGCCCATGATCCGGCTTACATTCATGCCGCACTTATTCTTGCAGAAAGCTCCGTATTTTCCCTTTACCACCTCTCCGCCGCAGTTCGGACATTTACCAAGTACCTTCTGCTCCTGTGCGAACATCTTTTTCTGCTCGTCACTGACTTCGTGGTAGGTGTGGATTAAGTCAGATACCATTGTTTCAATATCTGCCATAAAGTCCTCACGCTCCATCTCTCCCTTTGCAACAAGGGTAAGGGCATTTTCCCAATCAGCGGTAAGTTTCGGTGACTTTACCACATCGGGAAGCACCGTAATCAGCTTCATTCCATCCTCTGTCGGTATGATCTGCTTTTTCTCACGCTTCACGAAACCGTCCTTGACTAACTTCTCTATAATGTCTGCTCTGGTGGCAGGTGTACCGAGTCCTTTGCGCTCCACATCGTCAGTCATGTCCTCGTTTCCGGCTCGTTCCATTGCAGACAAAAGGGAATCTTCAGTGTAATGTTTTGGCGGCTGTGTGAAATGCTCGGAAACCTTTGTCTGCTCCACTGCAATCATCATGCCCTCATGAAGCTCCGGCAGTTTCTTTTCTTCCTCTGCATCCGATTTATCCTCTGCGGTTTTATAGGAATTTTTGAAGAAATCCTCAAATTCCTTCCATCCATTTTTCCACACTTCCTTGCCAGATACCTTAAATACAGTATTGTTGCAGGTAATCACTGCCTTTGTGGAATTATAAATGTGCTTCTCCCCGGTCGCACACAGCAGACGGTTTGCACAAAGGGAAAGTATCTTCATTTCGCTCTCCGGGATTGCCTTTAAGTCCTGCTTGATGATCTCCATAGTAGGAATGATTGCGTGGTGGTCCGTCACTTTCTTGCTGTTCAAAATTCTTTTAATATCTGGATTGAACATGATATTCTGCTCAAATAACAGAGAATTGAAAATCGCTTCGATCACATTTTTTGCAGTACCTTCCATGTCATCGGAAAGATACTGGCTGTCTGTTCTTGGATAAGTCACTAACTTTTTCTCATAAAGGCTCTGCGTATATTCCAATGTCTGCTTGGCAGTAAAACCAAACAGACGGTTTGCATCCCTCTGAAGTGTTGTAAGGTCATAGAGCTTCGGCGGTGCTACCCACTTTTCTTCCTTTACCACGGAAGTGACAAGAGCCTGTCCGTTTTCACAGGCTCCTGCAATCCTCTCTGCTTCCGTTTTATCACTGATATGCTCTGATACCGCATCCAGACCATTTCCCATGATGTGAGCCATATAATAGGCTTCTTTCTTGAAATTCATGATTTTGCTTTCACGATCCACCAGCATGGCAAGTGTCGGTGTCTGCACTCTGCCAACCTTCAATGCCTTACCGCCATATAATACCGTAAAAAGTCTTGTCCCATTGATACCCACAAGCCAGTCTGCTTCCTGCCTGCATAGTGCTGACTTGTACAGATTGTCATAATCACTGCCTGGGCGAAGATTATGGAAGCCGTCACGGATAGCACTTTCCTCCATGGAAGAAATCCATAATCGTTTCATCGGTTTTCTGCACCCTGCCATGTTGTAGGTCAGGCGGAAGATCAACTCTCCCTCCCTTCCGGCATCGGTAGCACACACGACTGCATCCACCCTGTCATCATGCATAAGTTTTTTCAAAATCTGATACTGTGCTTTCGTA
>ULXH01030972.1_pt1 | contig 21479 bp, 17 predicted proteins | sample 1961101 | NCBI WGS metagenome assembly ULXH01 (sample SAMEA4835833, study PRJEB28245) | human gut metagenome | biome: gut microbiome; material: fecal sample | place: Denmark | collected 2008 | reverse complement strand
ACACGACGCATATTCTAATTTGAGTCGGCTTAAAATTTAAACAGATTAAGGCCCGTAGCATCGTCATAAAACCTGTCAACCTCACCGTTTATCATCCTTATTACGACCTCGGCGGTCGCGCTGATATGTGCCTCATTAAGATGTCCGCCGAAAACACGGCCGCTCTCGTCTCCGGCGCTTATGTGCAGATGGCTGTAATACTTGCCGCCCTTGGTGTTTACGGTTCCCGTGAGCGAAACGATCTCGAAGCAACCTTTAAATTCGTTTTTCACATATCTTTTCTCGTCCACCATATATACTCCTGCGGTAAACGCATTTAATGCGCCTATCGCCGAAACGGACGCCAGCTTAATATTTTCCTTTTCACAGAGCTCTTGCAGCGAGCTTGTAAATTCCTCTCCGCGGTCAAATCTCGCAACCACGGTATCTCCGAATTTTCTGTAATCCATTGTAATTCCTCCGTTTAAACTTTATAGTGGAAAGCTGTATACAAAAATGATATACTTATGATAATATCAATTATAATTTATGTCAATAAAAGAGAGAAAGAGGAATTTAAATGAGCTCCATGAAAGACAAAATGCACACCGGTGAATTGTATTTACCCGGCGATGAAGAGATAATGCGGCATCAATTAAAGCGTCTCGACAGGCTTTACGACTTTAATATGACTCGGCCGACCGAGCTTAAAAAGCGCGAGGAAATGCTCAGGGAGATGTTTGCGGAAATAGGCGATGACTGCTACATAGAACCTCCTTTTCACTCAAACTTCGGCGGAGAGCATGTACACTTCGGCAATCATATCTATGCCAATTTCGGCTTGACGCTTGTTGACGATACTCACATATACGTCGGCGACAACACAATGTTCGGCCCTCACGTTACCGTGGCAACCGCCGGTCACCCGATAGACCCCACGCTCAGAGCAAAGGAATACCAATACAATATGCCGATTCATATAGGCAAGAACTGCTGGATAGGCGCAGGCTCGCTTATTCTGCCCGGCGTTACGATAGGCGATAACCACGTCATAGGCGCGGGCAGCGTTGTTACAAAAGACATTCCGTCATCTGTGGTCGCCGTCGGAAATCCGTGCCGCGTAATGCGTGATGTCGGCGAGCACGACAGGGAATACTATTTCAAAAACAGAAAAATAGATTACTCGTCAATCGAATGATAAAAAAACAATTAACAATAGGAGCGGTGTTATGAAAAGGTTAGTTTGCGTTATACTGTCTGCGGCTTTGCTGTTTTGTCTTTCGTCCTGCGGGCAGAAGCCGAAAATACGGCGTGAAATCGACAACTCCAAGCTCTTGCGAGTCAGCGAGGACGGCTACCTCACAGACGGCAGCGACAACGGCATACAGCTTTGCGGGGTCAACTTCGGAGGTTGGCTCTTGCAGGAGACCTGGATGTGCCCCGTTATGAGCCTCGACAGGAGTCTTACCGTAAAGGGCGGAACGGACGACGGCTGGGCGGAACTTGACACCTTAAATAAATTCACGCTTCTTTTCGGGGAAGAAAAAACCGCAGAGCTTTTTAAAAGCTACCGTGACAATTACATCACCGAAGAGGATTTTGAAAATGTTAAAGCTCTCGGATTTAACTGTATCAGAATACCCTTCTGGTACAGAAACTTTATGTCGGACGAAAACGGCACATACATAACCGAGAACGATGACGAAAATCCGGGATTTGTAAAGCTTGATTTTGCCTGTGAAATGGCGGAAAAATACAACCTGTATCTGATATTTGACATGCACGGCTGCCCCGGCGGTCAAAACGGCGACCATTCGTCGGGTAAGACCGGGAGAAATCTTTTGTATAGTGATAAGAATTATCAGGTCATAATGGAAAATCTCTGGATAAAAATAGCGACACGGTATAAAGACCGCACCTGCGTTGCAGCATACGACGTTATGAACGAGCCGCTCAACAACGCGGACACCGAACACGGTGTTCTGCCCGAAAACGCCGCTGACCCGTGGCAGGACGTGACGCTCAGAAAAGCGGTATACGACAGAATGATAAAAGCCATACGCTCCGCAGACCGTGACCACATAATAACCGTAGAGGCGCTTTGGCGAATGGATAAGCTCCCAGACCCCTCAGAAATGGGCTGGTCGAATATGATGTATCAGCTTCACTCCTACGATAAGGAGAAAAAGACGACAAAACAGCTTATCCGTTCTATGAAAAAGGCAAGACGCCAATACAAGGTTGCGGTCTATATGGGTGAATTTAACCCGACAGTATTCTGCGGTGACGCCGTTTCGCTTATGGACAGCGCTCTTATAAGCTACACGCTGTGGAATTACAAAACTACCTCTTACAAAGACTCCGATTGGGGGCTTTACAATAAATCTCTTGCGATAAATGACATAGCCGCCATGGCTTCTTCGGAAGAAGCAAAGAACAAAATACTCGCCGAAAACGGGCAAAAAATACCGTCGCTCGAAAATCTTTCGCCGCAGGAGCTCTATGAGCTGTACGAAAAGCTGTGGTCAAAGGAAAATCTCGCAACCTCTTCATATAAGCTTAACGGCAAAACGGTCGGTATTTTCGGCTGTCCCTCTTCGGGTGTTATAGGAGCATAAAAGCTCTCGTTAAAATCAAATAATAAAAAGCAAAAAACAAGGGGCTGTAAAACTTAGTTTTACAGTCCCCTGTCCGTTTTAACGGTAATGGATTAGCCGTTTACTTTTTCTTCTTTTTTCTCGCTGTTCTTTTTGCTCTTAACATAGCTCTTCATAGAGTTGATAACTATTGTAAGACCGAGCACTATAAGCAAAACAGCTATGACAAGCTGAAGTCCGTTGTTTAAGAACACCTTGCTCCAAGTGGTCTCGCCTGCGGGAATCGTAACCGCCGCAGCTGTGCTTATAGCCTTTACCATAGCTATAAGGCGCTGAACGAGTGCCGTAAATGTAACGCAAAGCATTATTATCATCGGCGGGAAGAGCATCTTGTTGCTTCTGCCCGTAACCTTCATAAATACGCAGAGGGTTATAAGTACGAGAGCGCTCAAAAGCTGGTTTGCCGAACCGAACAGCGGCCAGATGTTTGCATATCCGATTTTTGTAAGTACAAAGCCGAAAAGAAGCGTAATAATTGTTGAGAAATACGGATTGCAGAGAACCTTGCGCCAAGGCTTCGCGTTTTTCATATCGTCAACCGCAAACAGCTCCTGGAAGCTCATTCTGCCTATACGCGCAACGGCGTCAAGGCTTGTAAGCGCAAGTGCCGAAACGCACATTGTCATAAATACCGTAGCAAAGTGTACGGGAATACCAAACATTTCAAAGAAGCCGGCAACGCCGCGGCTGAATATCTGGAAAGGCGTGCCCGATGCAGGTGTGCCGTCCTGAGAAGCCGCCGCGCCAGCTACGCAAAGAGCAAGTACTGCGAGCAGGCTCTCAAGTACCATTGCGCCGTAGCCGACCTTTGTCATATCTTTTTCGTTTTCAATGGTCTTTGATGAGGTGCCGGAGGATACAAGGCTGTGGAAGCCCGAAACAGCACCGCACGCAACCGTTACGAAGAGTATCGGGAACAGTGTGCCGAGCTTTTCGTTTGTAAAGCCCGTAAATACGGGAAGATTCATTGTGGGATGAGCTACAAGCAGTCCTATAACCGCACCGGCTATCATACCGATAAACATAAACGTGGTCATATAATCACGCGGCTGCTTTAAGAGCCACATGGGAAGCACCGCCGCGAAGAAGATATAAACAAATGTAATATAGCTCCATGCGTCCTTTGAGAGAATGAGCGGAAAATGCATACCGATAGCAAAGGAAGCCACTACACAAAGAAGACCGACAACGGCTTCCTTCCAGCCGGAGAGATTGAATTTCTTTTGGATAAGTCCGAATATTACGGCAAATACCATAAACATTATTGAAATGGTGCCTGCACAGCCGTTTGTATTTGCGGCATCGGAAAGTACCGAAACGCCGTCCTTTACGGTATATGCATTAAATGTTCCTGCAACCATATCGGCAAATGCCGCTATTACAAGCAAAGTAAACAGCCAGCAGAACAAAAGGAAAAGCTTACGCCCTGTTTTGCCTATGTATTTTTCAATAAGCACGCCCATGGATTTACCGTCATTTTTAACCGAGGCGTAAAGAGCGCCGAAGTCCGTGACCGCTCCGAAAAATACGCCGCCGAGCAACACCCAAAGGAGTACCGGAAGCCAGCCGAAAGCCGCCGCCTGTATAGCGCCGGTTACGGGGCCTGCACCGGCTATCGAAGAAAACTGATGGCTGAAAACGGTCCAGCCGTTTGTCGGTACATAGTCCTTGCCGTCATTGTATTTTACGGCAGGAGTCTGCGCCTTGGGATCTATTCCCCATTTTTTCGCAAGCCAGCGTCCGTAAAGCAGATACGCTGCCACAAGGACAACCGCCGCGATAAGCACAATTACAAGTGTGTTCATTTTTCTAACCCTTCTCTTAAAAAAGATTCTCAGCCGAATGCATTTTTGCAAAACAAAAAGCCCTCGTCCTCACACAGCATACCCGCTTTCGGGTAGCCCGTGCAAAGACGAAGGCTAAACTTACAAAACGTATATTTGCGCCGTTGCAAATTTACTTCCGCGATACCACTTTGCTTGCCGATATTTTACTGTCGGCCTCTCGACCGCCGCCCATAATGGATGGCGCGCCCCTTTAACGGTGGGTTTCCGGCTTCGACTACTTGAAAATCTTTCACCGAAGCTGCTAACAGGTGAGAGCCAAACGTGCCTTGCTGCCGTCTCGCACTGCCGACGGCTTTCTGAAAGCGGTGATACGAATAGTCATGTCCTGCTCATTGCATTTGACTGATACATTGCTAATACAATAGTCTTTTTAAAATAATTTGTCAATAATCTTACAGAACAAAATTTATTTTTGTAGAACAGAATAAACAACGGTATATTTTGAATGTTATTTCTTGTTGAAATTGCAAACAAATTATTAACAGCATCATAAAAACAGGGTGCCGAACAAAATCCGGCACCCCGAAAAGACAATATTAAAACCTGACAAAGCTAACGCTTATTTTGCCTTACCCATAGCTTTGACCTCGTCAAATTCATCGGTTATTTCCTTGCTCGGAGCTTTGGTGCAAAGGCTCACAACAATTATTGTGATAAGTCCCATAAGGAACGCCGGCAAAAGCTCATATATTCCGAAAACTCCGCCGAGCGGCTTTATAAGATATTTCCAAACAAATACCATTATTCCGCCGACAGCCATGCCCGAGATTGCGCCCGGGAGATTTGTGCGCTTCCAGAAGAGCGCGCATATAACGAGCGGTCCGAACGCCGCGCCGAAGCCTGCCCAAGCGAACGAAACTATGCCGAATACCGAACTGTCGGGATTTCTGGCTATAACAACGCCGAGTATCGCTATTATAACTACCGTAATTCTTGCGGCAAGCATACTCTTCTTCTCCGAAATTTTAAGTCCCAAGGTCTCGCGCAATATGTTCTCGGATACGCTCGATGCGGCAGCCAAAAGCTGTGAGTCCGCCGTGGACATTGTGCTTGCAAGAATTCCCGCCAAAATAAGACCTGCCATAAGTGCCGGGAAAACACCGTGGGTTGAAAGAAGTCCGGCTACGCGAACTATAACCGTTTCCGTGTCATTTCCGTGGAGGCTGTCGATAAGTCCCGTACCCGAAAGGCCTCTGCCGACTAAACCTATAAGCACAGCCATAGCCATTGCTATAACGACCCAAACAGACGCAACTCTTCTTGAGAGTTTAAGCTTTTTATCGTCCTCAATCGCCATAAAGCGAAGAAGGATATGCGGCATACCGAAATAACCGAGTCCCCACGAAAGAGTTGTGATTATGTGCAAAAGGTTGTACGGCTCGCTCTCGCCAGTAGTTTCGGAATATGACGAAACGAACGAAAGATAACCGGGAAGCTGTTTTGCGTTTTCCGCAACAGCCGAGACGCCGCCTGCCGACACGGTGGCATATATCAGTACAAACACAATAGCCACGGTCATAATAATGCTCTGAACAAAGTCGGTGGTAGAAGCGGCAAAAAATCCGCCCGCAGCCGTGTAGCCAACTATTACTATTGCCGAAAGCAGCATTGCGGTCATATAATTCATACCGAACAGCGACGAAAACAGCTTTCCGCAGGCGGCAAAGCCCGACGCCGTATAGGGAATGAAAAATATTATTATAATTAAAGCCGCCATACACGATAATATGTTTTTCTTATCGCGGAAACGGTGCGAAAAGAACTGCGGCAGGGTGAAAGAGTCGGTTTTATGGGTATATCTGCGAAGTCTGCCGGCAGTTAAAAGCCAGTTGAGATATGTACCTACGGCAAGTCCTATGGCGGTCCAGCCGACGTCGGCAACACCCGACAGATACGCAAGACCCGGCAAGCCCATAAGCAAATAGCTTGACATATCGCTCGCCTCGGCGCTCATTGCCGTGACGAGAGGGCCGAGTTTTCTGCCGCCGAGATAAAAGTCGGTTGAGGACTCGTTCTTTTTGGCATAGTGAAATCCGATTACGAGCATTCCGACGAGATAAACAAATATCGTCGCCAAAATGCATACAGTTGATGACGTCATTTCAGCACTCCTCTTAAAAGCAAAAATAAAACGAGCCGCCGAGATGCTTCGGCAGCTCTCATTCCCGTATCGCCGTGCGCGATTCCGATAAAAGCTATTTTATCACACAAATTAAAATATTTCAACGATTTAATACATAAAACCGCCGATAAATTTAACGGTTTAATGTGCAAAAGCCGAATTTCACGGCAAAAAATCCCACACAATACAGATAAAAAACAACTCCGCTCCGTAGATGCTGCGCAGCGGGGTTGTTATGTATAAAATACATTTACGAATTATAACTGCGTAAGATGATAAATCCTATAGCCGTGTTTTTCTGCAATGCCGGCTATTTCCCTTAATCCTTTTGCATCCGTCTTAATGTGCTGTATTTCAGAATATACAGCATCATCGTCCTTAAATTCTTCTATAAGATTGCCACGATATGAGATTTTTTTCATATCTTCTTCCTCGCCTTTAACAATCAAATATGCATCGGTGGGTGTTTTTTCATTTTTGCTCATAGTTTTATCTATCCTTTCTTAGTTTCTTTTATATATGTATATGATGGTCCATTCTTTTCACGGCAAACATATAAATTTTCAGCATTGGGGTCATATGTTTTCTTAACAGGAACTGCAACCACATAGTATGCTTTGCCTAATAATGCTTTTTTCAATTCGTTTTCATCATCAAAATATAGTGCATATTCTACTCCTTTACCAAATTCAATAGAAGTATAATTAGCAAATGTGTATGTTCCATCAGTATTTTTATAGTATAACTTAGTATCATTATTATTATTAGTATTATAAGTATTAACATCTTTCCAAGTAGTAAATTCTCCTTCAAAGATAATTCCTTCCTCTCTAAGTTTTGAGCAGTATCCAAACATTCCGCACGAGGCATTGTTTAACATTACTATATTTGATGGTATTGTTATCTGTATCAAATCATAGCATTTGCCGAATCCAGGTGAGCTTGTAGAACCTAAACCTGTAATCGGATATCCCTTATATGTTCTGGGAATTGCTAACACTTTTTGACCTTTTCCAACATCTGATGCCATTACCTCATAGCCAGAATCTTCATAGTGATATACGAAGTTAACATCGATATTCTCAGATGTACTATCGGAGATTTTTCCTAAATTATCCCGAGTATTATCTGTGTACTCAACTATCAATTCCCCATTAGAATTAAAGCTCATTTTTGCTATTCCTCGTCCGTCAGCGCCCTTATCGCCCTGCAATCCCTTGTCGCCTTTTTCGCCCTTGATATTGCCGAGGTTGGATATGGAATTATCGGACATTGTAACCACAAGTTCGCCGTCCGGGGAGAGTGTGAGCGACTTAATACCGAGTCCGTCGGCGCCGTTTGCACCGTCCTTACCGTTCTCACCGCTAACCTTGCCGAGATTTTTGACGTCGCCGTTTGAATAGGTCAAAACAAGCTCGCCGGAGGTATTGATTTCCGCCTTGGTTATGCCTAAGCCGTTGGCACCCTTGATGTTACCGAGGTTAAGAACCGTGCCGTTTGTAAGCGTTACGGTCAATGCGCCGTCAGCCGACACATCGACATTTTGTATGCCCACGCCGTCTTTTCCGTTAAGTCCGCTGTCGCCTTTATCTCCCTTGTCGCCCTTTGAGCCTTTGATATTGCCGAGGTTTATAACGTTGCCGTTTGAGAACGAAAGCACAAGCTCGTTATCGGCATTTATTGTAACATCTGTAATGCCTACACCGTCAGCTCCGTTTGTACCGTTGATACCGTCAGTACCGTTGATACCTGCGTCGCCCTTGTCGCCCTTGTCACCTTTTTCACCTTGGACGCCTTGGTCGCCCTTGTCGCCTTTTTCGCCTTGAATGCCTTGGTCGCCCTTGTCACCCTTTTCGCCTTTTTCGCCTTGAACTCCCTGTGCGCCGTCATTGCCTACCACTCTGCCGAGATTCACAGTTGTTCCGTCGCTGTATGTTATAACAAGCTCACCGAGAGCATTTATTTCGCTGCTTACAACGCCTACGCCGTCGGTGCCGTTTTTACCGTCTGCACCGCCAAGGTCTGCGTCGCCCTTGTCGCCTTTTTCGCCTTGTACGCCTTGGTCACCCTTGTCTCCTTTTTCGCCTTTTTCACCCTGTATGCCTTGGTCGCCCTTGTCGCCTTTTTCGCCTTTTTCGCCTTGAGCTCCCTGTGCGCCGTCATTACCTACCACTCTGCCGAGATTTACCGTGTTTCCGTCGCTGTATGTTATAACAAGCTCGCCGAGAGCATTTATTTCGCTGCTTGCAACGCCTACGCCGTCGGTGCCGTTCGTGCCGTCTTTACCGTTTGCACCGCCAAGGCCTGCGTCGCCCTTTTCACCTTTTTCGCCTTGAATGCCTTGGTCGCCCTTGTCACCTTTTTCGCCCTTTATGTTTCCGAGATTAAGCGAAGTTCCGTTCGTAAGGGTAATCAAAAGATTTCCGTCATTTGAAATTTCAATATTATTTATACCGGTGCCGTCTTTTCCGTCTTTGCCGTCAGCACCGCCAAGGCCCGCGTCACCCTTTTCACCTTGAACGCCTCTTTCACCTTTTTCGCCTTTTTCACCCTGTACGCCTTGGTCGCCTTTGTCTCCCTTGTCACCTTTTGCACCGACAACGGGGCCGAGGTTTTCGGTAAGGTCGTTTGTGTATGTGATTACAAGCTCACCTGCGCTGTTGATTTCGGACTTTTTAACTCCTATACCGTCCGAACCGTTAAGACCGTTTTCGCCTTTGTCACCCTTATCGCCTTTTGCTCCCTGCAAGCCTTGCTCGCCTTTATCGCCTTTGTCGCCCTTGTCGCCTTTTGCGCCGACAACCGCTCCTACATTGGCGCGCTGACCGTTAGAGAACGAAAGCACAAGCTCACCCTCCGAATTGATTTCGGCGGAAGAAACGCTTATGCCGTCTTTACCGTTTGTGCCGTCCACACCGTTTATACCGTCGGAACCTACTACTTTACCGAGGTTTGCAGTCGTCCCGTCCGAATATGAAATAATAAGCTCACCCGACTCATTTATAGCCGCTGCAGAAATGCTTATACCGTCCGTTCCGCTCGTACCGTCTCTGCCATCTTTTCCGTCAGCACCGTTTTTGCCGTCACGACCGTCTTTGCCGACTACTCCGCCGAGGTTGGCAGTTTCGCCGTTTGTATAAGTCAACACCAGTTCGCCTTTTTCATTTATAATCGAAGAAGCAATACCGACTCCGTTGTTTACTGTTTCACCGACAACCTTGTCAAGATTTACGCTGTTGCCGTCGGAATAGGAAATGACAAGCTCGCCCTTATCATTGATTTTTGCCGATTTTATTCCTATGCCGTCCTTACCGTCTTTTCCGTCTTTACCGCTTGCACCGACCGCCTTACCGACATTGATTTTTGTTCCGTCGGAAAGTGTAATTACAAGGTCGCCTTTTTCCGAAAATGCTGCGGAGCTGATATCGGATTTGTCTTTTTTCGACATTGCGGTAAGGGTTTTGCTCCAATCCTTTTCGCTGCCCGAATATCCGTTATCGACGGCAATCTGATATGCCGATTTACCCTGGAGAGAAACAAGCCAATCATCAAGACTTCCCGCATATCCCTGCTGCACCGCAAGCTCGTATGCGGACAAGCCGTTTTTAACGCTTGATGCCTGCACGCTTTTTCTGTTGTGCACAAAATTTGCAACTGCGAACGATATGCCGGTCATTATAGCTATCAGCAATACCGCCACAATCACTTTGATTGCCGCTTTACGTTTTGATGACGTTTTCTGTTTTTCCATTTATTTACAACTCCTTCTCAATAATAAAACACTTCATTTATGATAATACTCAATTATTGAGTATATGTCAATACTCAGCTTTTGAGTATGCTAACATTTTCACAAATTACAATGGAGGTTTTGTGGAAATGGATTACAGAACAAGGATGAGAAACATCAGGGAAGACAGAGATTTAACACAAAAGCAAGTAGGTGAAATCATCAACAAATCCCAACAGGGCTACAACCATATCGAAACCGGAAGAGCGGAATTAAAAATCGAGGATTTAATCAAGCTCTGTCAATTTTATAATGTTTCCGCCGATTATTTTATAGGTTTAACCGACCAAGAGTAAGTTCGGTTACCTAAACACATAATGTAGCGGTGCTTTGCGATTTTTACACTACTTTGCGCGATGCGGTGCTCAAATTTATCACATCTGTATATTGATGTTAATTTTTTTGGTGCTATAATTGTGTTGCATCATACAAGGCGACACAGCTAAAAAAACAATACCGAAATAAAAAATACGTAAATGCAAAAAGGATAATTATGCCGAAAAAGACGAAGTTAAAAAACAGTAACAAAATGGATATGATAAACGGCCCTATATGGAACAAGCTTCCGCGATTTGCGCTGCCCGTGGCTGCAACCGCAATACTTGAGCAGCTTTTCAACGCCTCGGATATAGCCGTAGTCGGAAACTTCACGGGCGCAGCCAAAACGGCCTCGGTTGCCGCCGTCGGAGCGAACAGCCCGGTAATCGGCCTGATACTCAACCTGTTTATAGGTATAGCCCTCGGTACAAATGTAATAATAGCGAACGCAATAGGCAGGGACGACAGAGAAACCGTACAGCGTGCGGTTCACACCTCGGTGCTCACCGCAATAATCGGCGGTTTTCTTGTAATGATACCCGGTGAAATTTTTGCCGTGCAAATTTTATCGGCTATGAGCATTCCGGAGGATGTACTGCCGTATGCCGTTCTGTATCTTCGCATATATCTGCTCGGCTTGCCCGTAATACTGTTGTACAACTTCCTGTCGGCCGTTTTCAGAAGCGTGGGCGATACAAAAACGCCGCTTATAGTGCTTGCGCTCTCCGGATGCCTCAACGTGCTTTTGAATTTATTCTTTGTAATAGTTCTTAAAATGACCGTAAACGGAGTTGCCATTGCCACCGTTATATCCAACGCAATCAGCTCGATTGTGCTGTTTATTGTTTTAATGAAGTCCGACAAGTACATAAAGCTGTCGCTCAGGGAGCTGCGCATAGACAAAAGAGTACTCGGTCAGATTTTGGAAATCGGTCTGCCGGCAGGCATACAGAGTGCTGTTTTTGCCATTTCAAACATAATAATTCAGGCGGCTATCAACAGCCTCGGAACAATAGTTATAGCGGCGTCGAGCGCGGCATTTAATATAGAGGTAATAGCTTACGATGTCTTTAACTCGTTCAGTCAGGCGTGCACGACCTTTGTGGGTCAAAACTACGGCGCCGGCAAGCTCGACCGCTGCAAGAAAACCCTGCTTCTGTCGATTGCGGAGGACACAATCGCAACAGCCGTCACAATAGGGCTTGTTCTTTTCTCGGGACGATTCCTGCTCTCGATATTCACAAGCGACCCACAGGTAATAGAACTCGGCTACACCAGACTTTTACTGATTTTCTCGGCATACACGTTTTCAATGCTTTACGAAATTATGTCGGGGTATCTTCGCGGCTTCGGCATATCCTTGGTACCGGCTCTCCTCACAACAATAGGCGTTTGCGGCACAAGAGTATTTTGGATATACGTCGTTTTCCCGTCGTCGCCTACCTTCAAAACCATTATGTATGCGTACCCGATAAGCCTGTCGCTTACGGCGGTACTGATATTTATAGCTCTGCTCGCCTATCACCCGTCGCGCAGGTTTAAAGGCGCCGTATCCGCCGAATAATCCGGCCGCGTAAAATTATATCTTAATATAAAAAAGGCACGTTAGTTAAAAAATAACTAACGTGCCTTTGCCGTGTCTGTAAAAGGAGCCGATGCTCATTCGGCTATAATGTTGTCATATATCATAACATTTCTGTGAACATCCTTGACGGGCTTCAAAAGACAAATAGGCTCAAACTTAATCGGGTCTTTTTTAGAAAACGTGTTATCGTGAATTTTCATATTTCTGCACGGGCCGCTCTCGTACCAATCTTTGCAATCGCACGATATGTAAATATCGGGCATACCGACGCTTTTGAACGTGTTACCGAAAATCTCCGACTCCTTATCGGTAGTACAGAGAATGCCTCGAGTCGGAATCGCATTAAATGTACATCCGCTCACGGTGAGATTCGGGTTATACGTGATATTCTCAAAGACATACATTTCCGGCTTCATCGGCGGCAGTTTTTCTTTGAATTTCACAATGACCGTCTTTTTATCAATGTTGTCGTCCGTGCTGTCTACGGTATAAACGCCGTCAAGCTCCGACAAATCGGTTCTGCTGTATATTTTCACTTTATCACCGGGGTAAAACGCCTTGTAACCTCCCTGCTGATGATGTACAAATTCAAGCTCGGCGGTTCGCTCGTCGCAAGCCTTTCTGAACCTTAAAAATGCGCCGTGCACATTGATTGCGTCATCGTGCGGGTGTTCAAAGTGCGAGTCGGTTATTTTCACATAGCCCTTGCAGCCGCATACGTGAATCAAATCGGCAAACGAAGAAACTCTGTAACCGCTCGCCGGCTTAAATGTCAGCTTATCAAAGCTCAGGTTTTCACACATCTGGGACAGCCACCCGAAGCCGTGCATATAGTTGACGGTTATCCTCTCGCAGAAGATATCGGAGCAGCTCTCAAAAAACAATCCGCAGTTGTCGCGCAGCTTATTACGAGACATCGCAACGACGTCTCCGACCTTGAATTTAGGCGACATAAAATATCTGCATTCGACGGTATGATCCCCCGTTTTTTTGATTTTAAAAGCGTTTTTCGTAGGTGAGCGCAACGTTCTGAAAACCTCGTCACCTCTGTGAATTACGTTGCAGTAGCACTCGCCGTTGGCTGTATAGGTATAGTAATTCTCTCCGCTGAACGGACTTTTTTCGAAGAACGTAAGCTTGTTATTTTTAACCTCAAAGGCGCTTCCCGTCGGGATTTTATATGTAATTTTATTGAGCGAACGCTCGGTGACCTCCATTTCAAAATTCGTAGGGGAGGCATATCTTACGGTGAAATTTACAAGCCTTACATTTTTACAGCCGCGCAGAGAAAACGCACACATATCGCCGTGAATCACAAGGGTTGAACCGCAGCCGTCCACGGTAATATTCTCCTTATTCTCGATAAGCACCGCAAAATACTTGTCGGGTGCCTTAAAGGAGTCCGTATTTGTCATATGGCAAACCTTGTGAATACAGCGGTCCTTGTAAAAATGATACTTATTCTTCGGGAAAATAAGAGTGTCACCGCTCTGCAATTCATTTATTGCTTTGATAACGCCCTCGGCAGAATTTGAGGCGTCGCAAAAATCCGTGGCTTTGATATTCAATATTATCCTCCGATTGTAAATTATAGCATAAGCTGTTTAGATGGTTTTTAACTACATGCTCGTTTTCGGCATATTCATGTGTGCTCGTATCACCGTTTGAGTCGGATTTTTAAGATGTAATACCGGCTTTTTTAAGCTCCCTCTTCAGTCTCTTGACTGCCGCTGCAAGTATGATTTCGGTGTTTGTTCCGGTTGAAATAAGACAATACACCTCGTGATAAACCGCATAAAACGCACACTTTAAATCACACTTTTCCGAAACGGGATATTTCCTTTTATATGCTTCGTAAAGCCCGAAGCACTCCCCGGTCAGGTTTCTCAGCTGGAACAAATCAAATTCTTTGTCAGCCCACTTGCACTCAAGAGGGTCGATTATCGCGGTGATATTAAGTCTTTTATCGGACATTACATTCATAACATTCAAATCGCCGTGGATAAGAGACGCCTCTTTTACGGGCTCGCTGAAAATGTAATCAAAATTTTTCCACGCTGTTTGCATAACATTAAGCGTGCTGTCCTTCAGCCGTTTTTTTCTGTTAAGCTCTGCGGCGGTCTGTAAAATATCCTGCGCAAACGGTCGGTAAAAATCAAGCCAATTATCGTACTCGGGGAAATCGAGGCTGCCGAATTTGTTGCAGGTAATGTTGTGCCAATTTGCAAGACAATCCGCTATTGCATCTGCAAATTTCGCTTTTCTTTTTTTGCTTAAAAACAATTTCGAAAAGTCGGTGAAGCAGTCTGTTCCGTTCACAAATTCCTCAATTATAAAATCCATGGGGATTTCGTCGGTTGCGTCAAAGGTAAAATAGACCTTGGGAATATGAACCAGCGAGCTTTCGGCAAGCTTTTTCAGCGCGGCGCTCTCATTATGCTGCATACCGGCGACGCGGCAGGCCTTTACCGTAAGAGTGTACGGCATCACGGACAATTCGGCCTTGTAGACATAGCCGAAGGAGCCGCCGCCTATGTATTTAATCTGCGTTGCTCGGCTCCCGTAATGTCTGAAAAGCACTTCCTTTGCAAATTCGCATGTCTGTTCTTTTGTGTATTTGCTGACTGTTTTTTGCTGCATAGGTACCTCCCCTTTTTCACACTGTTTTTCAATTTTGTTAATACCCGTTTGTTTTCGACGTACCGATTTACACATTTATGTTTTAAAAATATAATATCAAAAAAAATAATAAATATCAATAAACATCTCTGTACAAAAGAGCCGTCGGACATATAGCCCGACAGCTCTTAGGTCTTATATGTATTATGGTGCTTTCGACGTCCGCAAGGCTCGCCGAGCTCCTTTTCAATTTGCTTTTTAAGCGCAGCCAGCCTGTTTCTGACCGTTGACGACGGCATATTTTTTATCTTGCCGATCTCTCTGCTCGACCAGCCGTAGCTTTTAAGAGTCACTATTTCTCGGTCGATCTCGCTCATTTTCAAAAGTATCTGCTGAATTTCAACAGATGTGATATCATCAAACACCTCAAGACATTTAATGCTTTCAAGCTCATCAAGCGAGTCGGCAAAATTGTTTTTACGAAGTCTGTCGGCAAGCACGTTTTTAGCAATTTTAAAAATCAAGGACTTTTCTTTTTTGATATAACCGAGTGCCGGCAGATAACCCCACAGCTTCATAAAGGTGATTTGAGCCAAATCCTCTGCCTCGTCGCTGTCAAATCGCCTTGAAAAATACGAAACTATGCTTTTATAATACTTTTCATAAATTTGGTTAAACAGTTCAATGTTATTCATTTTTTTCCGTGATTTTGTTGCCTACGGTTGAATTTACTTTAACATAGCCCAAAATACTTTTGCCGCATTTTACCTCGTTGCCTGCCGCAAATGTTATCTTTTTATCGGAGAGCATTTGCTCGGTCACGTCATCAACAATATCGACATTGTTGCCCGCAGCCACCAATGTATTGTAATCGAAGCTCCTCACCGTATCGCCGTCGATTTCGATGGTGTTAGGGTAAGGCTTTATTACGACGTTATCCTCAACCTCAACACTTCTGCCGTTCATTCGCGTCATCTCATATCGTGATTTTTTTCTTTTAAGCAGAAGCCCGTTCACGCATAAATCCGGAATCTTTTCAACGGTTTCAAGGATAACAATGCCGTTGACAATATAGAGGCAATCATCGGAAACATTTTTATCGTTTAATACTACCATTCCGTTTAAAACGCTGTATTTGCCGTAGCTGACCTCTATAATGCTTGCAACATTTCGGATTGTTATCTTGGCATAGGCATTTTTCCATTCATCACTCGCATTTTTCGGAATAAGAAGCATCGCACAGCTCTCGATTTTCTTGATTTCCCTTAACGCCTCGGCAGTAAAATTTTGCAAATCAAGAAGCGCTATGTTTTTTATGGTTTTTCTAAGCATAAACATTCTCCTTTAAAAGCTTTGAAACACACTTTGTCTATTAAGACGAATTCAAAATAAAAACTGTCCGTATTATTTCAAATTATTTTTACTTGCGATTACACACCCAAACGACATGCAAAGTAACGCTATTATCCGCACAACTCCGTCGGCGAACTGAATTAAAACAATTTTATCCATAATTCAATTTTCCTCTTAAAAGTTATTGAAGCGCGTTTCACTTATTAAGACGAAATTGAAGAGGAAACTGTCCGCATTATTTAAAAATTTATCGGCGTCCGCAAAATGCGGTATCGCAAAATAAACAATAAGGGCTCCGTTTTACGAAGCCCTTGAGCAAGTGTGTTCATATCAAGCGGAAAATCGAAGCCGTGTGATTTTACGTTCATTTTTCCTCGGCGGACATATTTTTGCGACTGTTTACACGCAAAATCACTTTATTTGAAATATTCTTGATTACAATCGGAACCGCTACCGCCAAAATCACATAGAAAAGATAAATTCCGGAATCTCTCCACGGGTATGCGTACCACAATGTGCTCTTTGAAAATCTCGAAGCCGCATAGCTACCTGGGCTTCAGACTTTTTCGATTTATTCCCACTCCTAAGTACAAAACAGACTTTAACTGTTTTTGTTTAGGAGTTTTGACTTTTGCTATCAAAAAGCTATCATTTAGATGCTATCAAAATTTCTATTTGCATATATAATCATCTAAGTCATCCTGAGTTTTAACAGTCATTTTATCAAAATGTACAATATGCTTTTTTATACCAATAATTTTTGTTCGATATTGATAAGAAGTGTTAATAACTAATTCTTTATCTTTTATATAACAGGGAGAAACCAAAATATATTCATCATTTTGATAAATAATTGCACAATCCGTATTATTTTCTGAAAAATAAGTAGAACTCTCAATTACATCAATTGTTTTAACACTTTTCTCTTGCAAATAACCCATTGAGAAAAAAGAAAGTACAATAATTGAAAGAACCAATATAATTGCGGCAATGCCGATAATCGGATTTGAAATTCTATGCGAATTAAGAATTTTACTGTTTTGTTCGCATTCGTTTTTAAATTTATCTATGTTTATATGTAATTCGTCTAAAGCCTTTTCTATTGCGTCACTATATAAAATTTTATAATTCTTATGTAAAATAATCGATAAGTTAACACTCTGAATTTTAATGTATTCAGAATGATTTTTATTATTGCTTTTACGCATAATCTTACGCCAAGTTTTTAACATTTGTTTTATTTGGATAACACGAAATATTATATGTCTATTTCTATTTTCGTTATACTTTCTATTGACTCTCAAATATTTATTTTCCAATCTGCAAATCATCTCATCAATTGAAGGGTTAACAGCACAAATAATAACAAAGATGTTAGAAAATGGGATAAACAATATTGCAAGTACAAAAATTACTATTACAAATTCATGATTTTTCGCAATATCAATATATTGAAATTTGCAAGTGTAATCAAACAAAAAAAACGACATAAATAGAGATAAGGGAAATAAACCGCAAAAGTATTTGAACAGAGAATTTTTCCTATAAAAATAATATCCAAAATAATTCATTGCCAACATTACAGCGGAAATAACTATACAAAATAAAATATTGAATTTATTTGAGTCGTTTACTAATCTAACTGTGTTGACATCAATATTAAAATAGCTCAACTGACCATATTTGTATACATAATAACAAAACAAAATATCAGAATATAATAATGTCGCAATTTATAGTGGCAGACAAAATTCGCTATCTATAAAAGAAAGATTGCTATATAAAGCAAACAGACAAAATGCGTTTGAAACACATTTACAAGCTTTTATTTTACAAAATATACGCTCGCTAAATTTACTTGAATATCCAGAAAAGGATTTTTGGGTAGGCAATGAGGTTTCTTGCGGAGTAGGTATGCAGCGAATAGATATATTGATAATGCAAGAAAGCAACGATAATATTCACTTTAAAATAATTGAATTAAAAGACGAACAGCCTACAGCGAATATTGTGGATTATCAACTTTCATTAAGCCTTCATTATTATAGCTTAAAAAGATGTATCTAAAATTCGCATTAGCAATCAAATTTTCAAATTCACTTTCCAATGTTCTCTTAGAACAATACTTGCTTTTCTGTCCATTGGGCTCTCTCAAACCGGTTTTGCCTTTCAACTCAGGATAATCATATCGCGCAATAGTTTCAAGTACGTGATAATTTGAACAATATTGTCTAGCATTATATGGTGGGTCAAGATATAAAACATCCCCGTGAATTCTCGTTATTAGTTTATTAACATCCTCATTATAAACTTCTCCTTTTGGTCCCTGAATTCTTGGCAGTAACTCTAACTTAAATTGTTTTTGAGCTGATTTTTTTATGTGTTTAAGAAAAGCTCCGTATACCGATGCTGTATTTGCGTACTTATCTATCGAATTCACAAGACCTGCTAAAAGTCCAAAATATGTTTCTTCAGATATCAAATTCTGATTAAAAAGTCTTTCGATTTCTATCCTTATAGCATCACATTTTTTGCCATTGCTATCTGTAAAATAGTTTCTACCACTACCTGATCCTGCACAATAGTTTTCAAATATGAAGCCATCAACATCATCCAATAAATCCAAACTGCTTATCAATGATTCGTCTATATTTTCTGATCCCTCAATTAAATATTTATTAATTACATAGCTATAGTATTGAATGTCGTTTGAAATGACCTTACAGCCTTCTTTTCTATAACTCGCTCCTACAACCCCGGTTCCCGCAAACAAATCTGCAAAAATATAATCATCACCTGACTTGTAACCGGTAACATCCGATATTGTTCTATGAATAAAATCAAGAAGCGAATATTTGGATCCTATATAATTCATTGCTTTTCAACCTCGTCAATATGTTCAATAATATCGGAAACATCGCATGAAAAATGAGAACACAATCTATCTAATATTTCCATTGACACTTTCTCGTTTCTTCCCATTTTATCCATTGTGGATTTTGATATGTTGGTTTCTTCCATCAGTTGTTTTTTGGTCATTTCTTTATCAATTAACAACTTCCATAATGGCTTATATGTAAAAGACAAATCCATCACTCCTTTATATGTTGTGATTATATAACAAAAGTACTGCAAACGCAATACTTTTATAGCTATAACTAAACAAATCGGAAATAGCATAAAAAACTCGGCAGGGATTGCTCCCTGCCGCCGTTGTGTTTATACCTTGTAAATTATATCTGCATTTACAATTTCCGTTGCACGATTACGGATATTGTTTATCTTCTGCACCCAAAATATCGTATCGGTGTTTCAAGCTTTTTAGTTCAAGTGTAAGCTGCAATAACCCTGCCAACGACAAGAACCCCGTACTGACTTTAATCCGTCAGTACGGGGTTTAATGTTAATATGGTGTTTTTGCGAGCCACAAGATATTACTTTTTACTCACAAACCACTCGATACACACGATAAATGGTACCGAGCAGAATCTTATCAAAATCTTATCAACGGGCTCTTTGAAAACCTTGAAACCCTTGATGTTACTGGGGCTCCAGACTTTTTCAATTTACTCCCACTCGACAAATCCTATTATATGGGACTGTATTTTCTATGTTTTCACGGATAAATTATTCGCAAATTTGTTAATGTTTCACCTGTTATTTTTGGCCGCTCAATTTCTTAGTATCAAAATAGTATCACAAAAGGCGGAGAAATGCAACCACATTCCCCGCCTTTTCCAAATCACTTCTCATTTTTCTTTAATACTATTCTTTGATATGTTCTAAGCGATTCCCCTCTTGGTCAAACAATTCATATACTTCATACTTGCCAGTTCCAGTCCCATAAAACAAGTGATAACCGTTTATATCTAAAGGTGTCAACTCTTGATTTTGATAGGTAATAGCGGCTACATCTTCGTCATAAGCGACAGCCATCACAACATATTTATCACTTTTATCATACCAAGAAACCAATACTTGCGTTCTAAGGTCACCACTGTCGAGCTTTTGAGGTATTTCAATATTTAGAGAGCCATTCATTTCAACAACGCTATAAAAAATACTGTTTTTTTGTATGATAGCGTTCTGGAGTTCATTATTATTATTTTTGTTAGTATATATTACTACAATAAGATTTTCATCAATTTGTTGGGAGGTTAAGATTTCGCCTACTTCAAACGGATATTTTATTCTGTTAAGTGCAGTATCAATACTTTTAGGAAAGTATATAAAAGAACCAATTACCACACTTAAAAAGATAAATAGTCCAATAAAAATTAGTTTTCTGTTTTTCATGTGCGGCCTCCAATGGGAATTTATCGTTTACATTATAACAGTAAAATTCCCTGCTGACAAGTACAAAACGGGAGGGCACCCCATAGAGTGCCCTCCTGCTGTCCGTTACCTCGCCCCCCGTCTAAACCTCCGCTTTGCTTTCTTCTGCTCCCGTTCTTGCGCCTCCCGGCGCTTTGCGTCCTCCACGGCTCGCTCTACTTCCTCCGGGCCGAAAGCCCGCTTGACCCGCTCAAAGTCGGCAACAGCACCCCGCAGGGCCTTGTTCTCCAACTTCGTTTCCTGCAAGCGGTCGGACAACCGCTCGTTTCCTTCCCTGGCCCGTCCATAGTCCCCCTGCAACCGCTCATACTTCATCTTCAACTCGACATAGGCCCGGTACAGGGAACGCAGCACCTTGACGATCTGCGCCAACAGGGGCTTGGCTTTCTTCTCCCGGTAGGACTTGGCGCTTTCCAGCGGCCCCGGCTCCGGTAATATCCGCTCCGGGTCATCGGAGAACTGCGCCGCCAACTGCTCCATGTTCCTCACAGCCGGGGCCAGCTCCTTTAGGCGCTGTTCCTGCCGCTCCACCTGGCCCTGTTTCTTGGCCTTGACCGCCTCCAGCTCGGCAATCTCCTTGGCCCGCTGTTCTTTCTTGTAGTCCATCACAGACAGGTGCTTGTCGTGGGTGCCCTTGTCCTCCCACTCTATCCCGTGGCGCTCCATCACGGCGGCAAGCTGTTCCTTTTCAGAGCGTACCCACTGGCTCCACTCCGTGTCGCCCCTGGTGCCGCCCTTGAATCCCTGGGCCGCTAACGCCTGTTTCAGCGATACCCTTGTGTCCAGGCCTCGCTTGCTCCCGGTGGTGAACGGTACGAAGTCGATGTGCAGATGGGGTGTGGCCTCGTCCATGTGGAGGTGGGCGGAGAACACC
>ULXH01033800.1_pt1 | contig 21509 bp, 16 predicted proteins | sample 1961101 | NCBI WGS metagenome assembly ULXH01 (sample SAMEA4835833, study PRJEB28245) | human gut metagenome | biome: gut microbiome; material: fecal sample | place: Denmark | collected 2008 | reverse complement strand
CTGCTCTCTACTTTTTAGAATATTATCTCGAACTCGCGTTTGTAAGTATATTTTTGTACCTTTGCAGCATGTCGGCGGCTGGCGTACGTTTTGTTTGTTGTTGCGCCCCCGCAGCTGCTTAGTAGTGGACTATTATTACTAAAAACCCATTCAATTTCAACACCATGAAAAAAATATTTCTCTTCTCCTTGCTTCTCTCTCTGCCGCTCGTTTTGATGGCAGCGGTGGGCATTAAAGACGGCGGGAAATACCGCATCGTCTGCCAGAAGTATGCAACAGGATGTCTCGTTCTCGGAGAGCGGCACGACAAGGCGCCGCTGCTATTTTACGACACGGAAGGGGCGGAGGTGCCCACCGATGCCTGGTGGGTGGTTTCGAAACGCGGCGGCGGATATACGTTCAGAAATGCGGCCACGGGAGAGTTTATGGTGTATAAGGAAGGGAAGGTGAAGAACGAGGCTGGATTGTACACGGCCAAGGGCATACAGCTCTCTAATACGGCCGACGACAACTACGCCGTTTGGACGCTGACGGAGACGACAACGGGCATGCTTATCATTGAAAATGCTGGGGCACCGGGGCAATATTTCAACCTCCGCACGGATGGTTCTTACTTGCTCGGCACGTATTCTTCGGCAAGCACCGACAATGGGTTCTTCCAACTCTATGACGAACAGGGCAACCAGGTGGTCAACACGGGGGGAACGACGGGAGACGAAGACGCGCTGAGCGGACTGAGCGGCGTGAACAAACAAGGAGAATATTGGGAACGAACGGGACTGGCGATGCCGGTGGTGGTCACGACGAACGTGAACGACCCGATTCTCTACCGCATCCGCAATGTGCGCTCGGGACAATTTGTCTATGTGCCAGACAACGAACTGACGCAGAGCGAAGAAAACAGCACGAAGTTTTATTTCACGGCCTGCGGCTCGGGCGTGAACGTCTATACGCAGGACAAGAAATACGTGTCGACCTACTACACTTATTACAACAACGGAAACACGGGGCTGACGCTCGCAAGCGGAACGACGGGCGAAAACGTGTGGAGCTTCGGATTCTCGGAAACGGACGAGAACTCGGGATATACCATCGCGAAGAAGGACAATTTGCCGGAAACGAACTATTACCAGAGCCAGTATCTTTACTGGAACGACTATAAGCTCAACGGATACCGCGCCGTGGGGTTATACAATGTTGACAACGGCTCGACTTTCGTGTTTTATTCTTCAGACAAGCGCCACTATAACCACCTCATCGAGCAAGGCATCAGTTTCAACGGCGAACGCCCAACGGAGGGCTTCCCAGCGTATGTCGACTCGCTGCGCGTGAATGGCAAGGACTTGACGTATGATTCCACTGCGAAACAGTATTACCTCTCGCTCTCTCAGCAGACGCGCGAAACGGGAACGCTCACGGCGAAGGTGGAAGTGAAGTGGGCGAAGGACGACGGAAAATATGAACTGGCCATCGATGGCGAGACGCCCAACGCGGAAGGCATCATCGAGATTCAGAACGCGAGCGGCGAAAAGGCCTACATGATGACCGTCTTGAAAGACGACAAGGAAGTGGCCACAGTGCCGCTCAACATGACGTTTCTGCCCATCGTTGAAATCAGGGTGTCAACCTGCAACGGCAAGTACTACAACAAGGGCACGCTCCGCGTGACAGACCCAGACATCGCGGGATATGACTCGACGTTCGTGGCGAAATTCCGCTACCGCGGCGCCTCGGCACAGGGATACCCGAAGAAGAGCTATGCCGTTAAACTCATCGACAGCAAGGGCAACTCGGTTGACCGCGAATATTTCGGACTGAGGAATGACAACAACTGGATTCTTGACGCCATGTATATCGACGGGGCCTACATGCGCAACCGCGTCTCGACCGATCTCTGGAACGATTTCGCCACGCTGCCTTACCACCGCCGCAACGGATGGGAGAAGAAAGCGAAAACGGGAACGCGCGGAAGATTTGTGGAGGTGTTTCTCAACGGACGCTACCACGGACTCTACTGCATGACGGAGAAGATGGACCGCAAGCAACTGAGACTGAAGAAATCGGTGGACGCAAAGCCGGCAACGGAGACAACGGAGGCCGTCGGCGACACGATTCACGGTTCGCTCTACAAATCGTCGCAATGGAGCTACGAGGTGTTTATGGGCCACGACCTGGGCTCGACTTCTTATCCCGGACGCTCACCGCGCGGATACAACAACAATCTGAAGCAGGAGACGTGGGCCAGCTACGAAATCAAATATCCCGACTGGGAGAAGCAGAAGATTGACTGGGGACCGCTCTGGAACGCTGTGAACTTCGTGGCAACGACCGACGATTATGTGTTTGACGAGGAAGTGAAGAATTATTTCGACTATCCTGTCGTGCGCGACTATTTCCTCTTCATCGAACTCATGTTGGCCACAGACAACCACGGCAAGAACATGTTTTTCTTCAACTACGACCAAAAGGCGCAGAAATGCGCTAAGATGATTGGCATCACGCCGTGGGACCTCGACGGCACATGGGGCATCCGATGGGACGGATCGAAGTCATACACGAAGGCGGCGCAGAATTTCACGCAGTTTATCACGCAATATGAACACGGCACGCACACGCTCTTCTACCGACTGTTCCACAGCTCGAAGTGGAATTGGTTTAACGACTTGAAGGCACGCTATGCCGAACTTCGCACGAAGCAATTCAGCGAAGAGAGTTTGACCAACCGCTTCCTCGACTATGGCAACCTCTTCCGAGAGAGTGGCGCCGATGTGCGCGAGCAAAACCGCTGGAATGGATACCACACGGACATCCTCGGCGACGTTGACTATATCAAGCAATGGATTGCCGACCGTCTGGAATTTCTCGACAAGCAATACAACTACTCTCCTGTTGTCGACGGCATACAGACGCCGACAACCAACGAGGCTTTCTTCACGGCCACAGGCGGCAGCCGCTGCATCGTCATCGAAACGAACAAGACGTGCAACGTGAAGATTTATTCGCTCGGCGGACAGCTCGTGCGCACGGTTTCTCTCGACCAGCCCATCACGAAGGTGGAAGGTCTGAATGCTGGCGTATATATCGTTGGCAAGCAGAAGGTGGTTGTCAGATAAATAATGTTGAAAGGCAATATCAAAACTGGGGTTTCCATGCTTTGATATTATATAAATATTTGAATACTTACTTATGACCAAAAAACACAAAATCCAAGCACAGCCGGCCAGTGAGCCGGCTGTTGCTGCATCGGGCAAAGAGCAAGGAAAAAGCTCCCTGCTCCATCGCCTGCCGTGGGCCTATCTGCTCACGTTTGCTGGCTTCTATGTTTTTTCAACATGCGTCTACGGCGACATATTCCGCCGCACCGCCGAAGCTAATTTCATCACCGACGACAGCACGCAGATGGCATTCCTGACATCGCAGTCCTGGGGCACCGTCTATTGTTGGGGCCGCTGGATGCTCTGCAGCATGAGCAACCTCTACGTGGGGGCCGCGCTGCTGAGCCTCGTCCTGACGCTCACTGCCGTTCTGGCCGACAAGGCGCTCTGCATCCCACGCCGCTGGCGTGGCGTGTCGGCTTTGGTGCCGGCAGGCGTCGTGTTGTGGATGATCTGTCGCGGACTGAACCTCTATTACAAGAGCGAGCCTTCGCTGCTGTTCATCATTCCAGTTGCCGTGCTCCTGGCCGCTGCCCTGCTGGCCTTGGCGGGCCGCTTCTCATGGGGACGGAAGAAATGCAAAGCTACGGCCGACGCTGCCAAGGCGAAACGCGCCTGGGGCTGGATGGTTCCCGTGGTGCTCACCGCCGCCCTTTCGGCCACGGCGCTGCAATGGAACAAGGCGGAGATTCTGACGGCACGCATGCAGATGCGCATGATGGACGGCGATTTTGAAGGCATGGTCGACGACGCTCACGACCTCGAGCGCCCAACACGCTCCGTTGCTGCCTACTATGCCATCGGACTCGTACAGACGGGCCAACTTCTGGAGCGCCAGTTTGACATTCCTTACGACTTCCCCGAGATGCGCCTCGAGCGCCACGACGGCAACGAGGAATACACGATCTTCACGGGCGACTGCAGTTTCTATGCAGGACTCATCAATACGGCCTATCGTTGTGCGATGGATTATACGGTGCTCTACGGCCCGTCGCTCTACAATCTGAAGCGCATGGCCGTCTGTGCCATCCTCAACAACGAAACGGCGTTGGCAGAAAAATATATGACCATCCTCAAGAAGGTGCCATTTCAAGAGGCATTCATTGAGAAATACGAACCGATGATTGGCAACAGCGAACGGGTTGATGCCGACGAGGAACTTCACAAGGTGTTGGCGCTGCAACCGCAGGAACATTTCTTTGAGCAGAATTATCGTTCCCCAACGTTCCTCGGCTACAACGCGGGACTCCTGCGCGGCACCGATGCCTCGCTCGAAACGGCCATCGCCGCCCGCCTTTATTCCAAGGAACTCGAAGCGGCGATGCCGCTCATCCGCGTCTATGCCCAGAAACACGGCGGACAGTTGCCGCAATCATTGCAGCAGGCCATCACGATTATGAGCACGAAGGATCCCTCAATTGATGTGGAATTTGGCAACATCGTCAGCATGCAGGCACCGACGTTCACGGCGTTCATCACGGAAGCCAAACCAATTCTCGACGAGCGCAAACGCGTTTCGGAAGGGAAGAGCGAGGCGGAGAAACTGAAAATCCGCGATGAATACAACCACAAGTTGCGCACCGCGCTGGCGGCCGACTGGGTGGGAACGTACCTCTACTATTATTATTGCGAAAACAACGACCAGGCCCAGGTGAAACAAAACACACAGACGGCCGTCAACTAACACTCAAAAAATCCATAAAGAATCATGGCAATCAATCTCAAAACCATAGCGGCTGCGGCGCTGGCCGCCTTGCTAACGGCATCGTGCGGAAGCGAGGTAAGGGTGCCTGACAACGCCACGCCGACACAGGAAGCGGCCGACATTTTCCCGGAATACCGCGACATCTATATCCCGCAAAACATCGCACCGCTCAACGTGCAGATAAAGAGCGACGGCGATGAGTTCGCGGCTTGCATCAAAGGGGAAAAGGGCGGAGAAATCACGGCAGCAGCTGGCAAAGATGGCAAACTGATGTTTGACACGGAGGCCTGGCACGCCCTGCTCAACGAAAACGCAGGAAAGACGCTCAGCGTGACGCTCTATTCCCACCGCGACGGACAATGGCTGGAACATCCCGCCTACCAGCTCCACGTGGCTGAGCCCATCGATGAATATCTTTCTTACCGTCTGATTGAACCGAGCTACGAGCTCTATCGCCAGATGGGCCTTTACCAGCGCAACCTGACGAACTTCACGCAGACGCCCATCTACGAAAACAATCGCTCGTACGACTCGCTGCAAAACCACTGCGTGAACTGCCACAATTTCCAGGCATACACCACGAAGCGTATGCTCTTCCATGTGCGTAGCGCCCACGGCGGCACCATCATCGTTGAAAACGGCAAGGCGAAGAAATGGAACATGAAGTGTGACTCGATTCTCTCGTCAACGGTCTACCCCACTTGGCATCCCACGCGCAACTGGGTGGTGTTCTCTTCCAACCAGACGGGACAGGCGTTCCACATCGACGACCGACAGAAGGTGGAGGTGATGGACTTCGGCTCCGACCTCGTGTTTTTCGATGGCGACAAGGGCACGCTGACCAACATCCTGAAAACCGACGACCACCTCGAAACTTTCCCCTGCTGGGCGCCCGACGGCAAGAAACTCTACTACACCTCGGCTTATGTGCCGCAATTTAAGGGAACGGACACCCCAACGCGACAGAACGCCGTCACGAGCCTCTACGACAGTCTGCGCTACAACCTGATGAGCCTCACTTTTGACGAACAGACGCGCTCCTTCGGCCAACCCGTTGTCGAGATGGACTGCGCGGCCATCGGCAAGAGTGCCACTCTGCCGCGCATCAGCCCCGACGGACGCTACATATTGTTTTCTCTTGGCGACTTCGGACAGTTCCACATCTGGCACACCACGTCGGACCTCTATGTGAAGGACCTCAAGACGGGCGAAGTGAGAAAACTCAGTCAGGCAAGCAGCGACGGCTCCGACAGCTATCATGCGTGGAGCAGCAACGGACGCTGGCTCGTTGTGGCATCGCGACGCGGCGACAACAATTATTCCCGCGCCTACATCGCCTATTTCGACCGCAACGGGAAAGACCACAAGGCGTTTCTCCTGCCGCAGGAAGACCCAGAACAAAACACACTGCTCCTGAAGAGCTACAACGTGCCGGAACTGACGCGCGACGCGGTTTCCCTCAGCGCCGAACAGATTAAAGAGGTCATCTACGACGATGACCACAGCCAGAAGGTTTCGTATAAATCCAAATGATTTTGACTATTTTCCACAAAACTGACAACGACATGACCAACAAGCATTCCTTAAGAAATGTCCGCTCGCTGGCCTGCGCCATGCTCCTGACAACGGGGAGCCTGCTGCCATTGGGCGCCCAGAAAACCAACAACGCGCCGGCGCCCATCCTCCCGTTGCCTGAACAGCGACAGGTCGACTGGCAGAAGATGGAGACCTACGCCTTCATCCATTTCGGCCTCAACACGTTCAACGACCGCGAATGGGGCTACGGCGACACACCGGCATCGACTTTCAATCCCGCACGCCTCGACTGCAACCAGTGGGTTTCAACACTGAAGGCCGCTGGCATGAAGGGCGTTATCTTCACGGCGAAACACCACGACGGCTTCTGCCTCTGGCCCTTCAAGGGAACGGACTACAACGTGGCCCACTCGCCCTTCCGCGACGGGAAAGGCGACGTGGTGCGCGAACTGCAAGAAGCCTGCAAAAAGCAGGGCATGAAGTTCGCCGTCTATATCTCGCCCTGGGACCGCAACCGCGCCGACTACGGAACACCGGCCTATCTCGACTATTATTACGCTCAAATACGCGACCTCCTGAGCAACTATGGCGAAGTGTTTGAAATTTGGTTCGACGGTGCCAACGGTGGCGACGGCTGGTATGGCGGTGCCAACGACCGACGCACCATCGACCGACGCACCTACTATAAATTTGAAAACATTCAGGCGCTCTGCGACAGTCTGCAGCCCAAGGCCGTCATGTTTTCCGACGGCGGTCCTGGATGCCGCTGGGTGGGCAACGAACGCGGCATCGCTGGTGCCACCAACTGGGCGTTCCTGCGAAAGAACACGGTTTATCCGGGCTATCCGAAACACTACGAACTGCAATATGGCCACGCCGATGGCGACCAATGGACGCCTTCAGAATGCGACGTGTCCATCCGTCCAGGATGGTTCTACCATGCGCAGCAAGACAACCAAGTGAAAAGTCCGCAACAGCTGGCCGACATCTACTATCGCAGCGTGGGACACAACGGCACGATGCTGCTCAACTTCCCTGTCAACCGCGATGGGCTCATCCACCCCATCGACTCCACCAACGCCGTGAAGTTCCGCGAAATCATCGACAATGATTTCAAGACCAACCTCATTGCCGGCATGAAGGCCAAAGCCACGAACACACGCGGAAAGCACTTTTCAACGGTGGCCATGACCGACAACGATTACGACACCTATTGGGCCACGACCGACGGCACAAACACGGCCACCGTCACCTATCAGTTCCGCCAACCGCAGCGCATGAACCGCATGATGCTCCAAGAATATATTCCATTGGGACAGCGCGTCAAGTCGTTCGTCGTGGAATACCAAGACGGCAAACAGTGGTTGCCCGTGTCGCTCAACGAAGAAACCACCACCATTGGTTACAAGCGCCTGCTTCGCTTCAAGAGTGTCACCTCGAAGGGCATCCGTGTGCGCTTCACAGATTCTCGCGGCCCGTTGTGCATCAACAATCTCGGCGTTTATGATGCAGGAGAAAATGCCGACCAGGTACTGCCGTCAACGTCGCAGATTGCCACCACCCTGCCCTATTCCTTCATCAATCAGGAAGCCGACAAGGCCAAGGCGGCGGCCGACCGCAACGAACGCACCAACTGCTTCATCGACGGCGATGAACTCGTCATCGACCTCGGCCAGGAGCGCACTATTTCATCGTTCCATTACCTCCCCGACCAGTCGGAACAGCCAAAGGGCCTCATCAGCCACTATGAGCTGACGGCCATCGCCGCGCCCTCCGACAAGGAAGGAAAGATGATCAGCCAAGGCGAGTTCTCCAACATCCGCAACAACCCGACGCTACAGTCGCTCTTCTTCACCCCCGTCATCACGCGCTACATCCGCCTCAAGGCCACGCGCATGATCAACGCTGGCGAACCAATGGGATTTGCTGAAATTGCCATCCACTGATGATTCACAAAACAAACCTCTAATAATATTTCAGCCCAGTCTTCAGCCAAAGACTGGGCTGATTCATTTATATAGATAAGCGAAAACTGAAAGGAACGCCACCCTGCGGCGCCAGCACGGTAGCTCACTTTGCTCGCAAAGTGAGGGCCACGAACACGTAGCAAACATTTGAAGCGCCAGCCACATTCTCTCCCCCGTTCTCCCCACTCCCTCAACCCTATCCTAAGGCTTGGCAGCGAACGCGGGAGCAGACGCATCCGCATCAGGGAGCAGACGCGACCGAATCTGGGAGCAGAGACGACCGAATCTGGGAGCAGAGACGGTTGCGTCTGCTCCCAGAGGCACTGACAAATATAAGTCCTCCAACGAAAGACATTAAGATATTCTGAACTTGTCCACACGATTGAGGCTCTGAAAACTCTTTTATAAAAACGCTCAAAGGCGGATGCTCAAGACTTTCCATCTTGAACATCCGCCTTTGAAGTACATCGAACGGCATTGCCGGCTATGAATTTCTTTGTCGGCAACCTATCAGCTTCGTCTCGGCAGCCACATCGAGGGGATTTCTTTACGATTTTTTAAATTGGCATTGGTGATGTCAACCAATATCAGATACCACTGTTCTTTTCCACGGCGTTCTCCAGATATATAATACACTTTATCGGGTTGGGAGCGCAGTATCAAATACTGGTCTAAGAACTGGAACACCTTGTCGTTTGCCACACAATCTCGATGGTGCATCGGGATGCCTGCCATATCTCTGTTTTTATAGAAATAGTAGTTATAGCCAACTCTCAGCATGTCCATGAATCCCAACTGCTCCACCACCGGACGCTCATCAAACTCCTGCATGGTGTACAGATTTACCCATGTGGTTTTGTCTTCTCCAGAGAACACGACCTCTGCGATATTGTCATCTGAGAGTTTTACGCGCTTCAATCCTTCCAGAATGATATGGTGGTCATTGTTGCTGATGGCATATTCGCCCGTCAGATAATGCTCACAGACGTATGCGTCCTTACTATTGTATTCCTTTCCTCTGTTCTTGTTGATAGCGTAATAGGCGTATGTCACAAGGCATTCTTCTCCATTGATGGTTTTATAGATGCTGAAGCTCTCCTGCTTGCGCTTCTTACCTGTGATATATTCTCTTTCATCGGTTGTCACCTCCTGCATCGAACCTTGCGCATTATCCATATAGAGATATTGTTCCTTGGTGCCTACTGTCAGTGGTGACCATGGGTCTTTTCGTCCTACGTATTCAATGGCTTCATTTTTATTGTTCAACAGGTAGTACTTTGTTATGTCACCTTCTGTCTGACTGACTAACTGCCAGTTAAAACGCATATCATCGTAGGTCTTATATATCCCATGCATATTGTCACCTATACAGATATAATTCCCATCCTTTATATAACCAAATTTTGCTTTTCGCATAATGTAATCAGATAATCGAAATAATCTAAAATGGCAGTTCTCTTCTTGGAACGCCATAATCTGTACAACTCTCCATTTCCTCTATCTCTTTCCATGCCTCATGGAGATAGGTTTTCACGGATTCTGGCAACTTGCCTTGTGTTGCCAATTTCTTCATTTCCTCTATAAGGTCTTCTATCGCATATTCAGGACTATACATGTCGTCAAAATACTTACGGGGTCTCCAATGAATGGCGTTATTATTAGTTATATATTTTCTGAATAGCCCTAAGATATATATATCATACTGATTTTTAGAATATCATTACTTGATTTATTATCTACACTTTAGTCTGACCACTTACTTCAGCTCATCGAAAGCAGCATGCAAGTTGTTTAATACTCATCACAACGCTTTATTTCTACGTAAAACGTCCTTTAATTCTTCAGAACACTGAACCTCACTAAAGTCATATGCTGCCACGTCGAATGCAGTAATGATATAAAATGAATATTTGTAATCAGTCCAATCATCAGAACAAAACATAATTCGACCATTAGACAACACTGCAACTATTTGATCATTCTGCACATTAAAGCCTATATCCAAGATATCTCCATCTATTATATTCTTAGGTCCATGATAAGGGTGTTCTTTCCACCATCCCATTCTCTTGCCATAAGAATACTTTTCAAAGTAATAATGGGTCTTTAATATATGATGCCCATCCGATTCTACAATGATTGTCTTTTGTGGATGCACAACCATCATTGAGTTTTTATTTGGTAATTGTAAGTGTCTCAGAACAGCGCCATTTCCCGTATGATACATATCTAAATTTCCGTTAGCCAACGCTACCGCTATAAATGGCTGCTCCTCAAACAGTCCTATACTTTCTATTGTAGAATATCCACCATTGAAAGTCAATAAAGATTGATCTCTGAAACTGCGTATTTTTGCGACATTCCCTTTATTGTTGACAGCAGCAATAGAATTATCTCTAAGTATACATATTAAACTTGGATCAGCAACGGGACTATCTATAATACTGCTCTTTCCTGTTCTCAGATTATACAAGAATACCTTTCCTTCCTCTTTTCTTACAACACAATCATCTTTACAAAAAATTTTACCACGATTGCTTGAAAGGAAGTATTCTTCAAAAACTTGTTCTTTATGCAGTCTTACATCATACACCCATGTGCCATGACGAAACATTTTGCCTAACATCCAATCTCCGTTTTCCGAAAGATGAATACTATCAACATTATTCGGACAAGTCAACTCTTCCAATTTACTGCCATTATTTAAGTTCCAAAGTTGTACACGCCTACGTCCTCCAAAAACTTCGTAACTAAGTGTAACGGCTTTGCTTCCATCACCTGATATTGTAGCATCTTTCAATCTGGCCTTTCCTCTTGCAAGTATACCTATAGTTTCATTCTCATGCTCCAATATCAAGCGGCCGTCCGCATAAGAAATAGCACAAAAATTCTCATCACCAACTTTATCAATTTCTCCGTGGCTTCTGTCAAATTGCTTTTTCTCATATCTATTTAATATCGAGATGTCATGACCTTGCACTGGATTCAAATATTTGTCCTTTCCTTGATTTATCGTCTTGCGTGTAAAATCTGTAAGGCTATAAATAACCTCACGGTTAGGATAATATAGATGGACTGCATTATTGCCTACGATGATAGACTTTAGTTTGTGACATATTCCATCCTCTTGACCTATCTCTCCAGAAAATACCCAACTATTTTTATATACGAACACATATAATTTACCAGACAACACAAACAAACGGTTTTCTACAAAAACCATTTTTGACAAATCTCGTCCGAAATCAAAAACATAAGGAGCTGTAGATTGTCGTAATGAGAATACATATATTCTCTTATCTGCCCATGTCGCCAAAAACTCTTTATCAGATGATAATGTAAGATGCTTATGACAGATAGGCATACCCATACTGATACCCAACGTTACATTATCAATTATTGCATCTTTCAAAGATATTCTCGATGTCTGCAAAACGCTATTTGGCAATTTTACATTTCTCAAGTCCAATTCTGAAAAGTCAGCAACATTATCTTTATTGCTTGAAGGAAAAGCATCGAACAGATTTTGAACTAAAACAGAAACATTTGCAATTTTAGCTGCTTCCTGACGCACACATTGGGCTGTATGGTGCCAGTATTGCTTATCTAGTTGTCGGATATTGGATATTATAGAGAATGGTATTGGACGCTCATTCCATAAAGCCAAAACATCCTTCTTGCTGTTCGTTTGTTTTACAATATACTTTGCAGAGAGATAATCACGAAACATTTGGTGCGGGAAGGCTGTTGTTCCCTGATTCATGTAAAGGAGACGCATTTCTTGTGTAAGAAAATCAATCGCCTGATATGGCTCTAAAGATAGATCTGATGCTTCCCTATAATATTGACGTATCGCATGGATTGCTGCATTTTCAATAACAACATTATCAAGCATGCCTGTCAATAGCTTACGAAACTCTTCATCCTCTATGTTCATTCTGAACGAAGACTCATAGCAATATGCAATATTGGGCAATATCTCATCAATGCAAACCTGCGACAATAGCATCTTATAGCCATCTACTTGACCGCGCAATGTCAATAGAGCTTGCTGTGCCACATAATAGTTATGAAACAAGTCTGCTTCACACATTATGGGAAATCTCCAATTCAAGAAATGGAGATTCTTAGAGTCATTCACAACGGAGCAAATCTCCTTGTAAATTGTCACCATCATCGGATTACTCAGCAATCGTGTCAATACTTCGGATTTTACAATATTGTTCCATTCCTCTTCCGAGAAAAAATCCTTGATTTCTGTTTTGCCCAATGCGCATAGCTCAGATTTTCTAAATGTAGGCAAGCTATATCTTACTGTAAAATCAGAACGGGAAGATATAAGAATTTGAACTCCATCTAAGAAACTGAGACGTTGTATCTCCTGTATGAATTTTCGTTCTGAATTTCCATCTACTTCATTCATCCCATCAATGAATATGGTCAGTGTAGGTTGGCGATGTTTTTGTGTTAAACATTTTTCCAACAAGTCAATATCACCTTTGAAAACACATCTTGCACAGTATTTGATTATATCCATTCCCATACTTGCAAGTTGTTCCGCTGATACATATAAGGTTGGAGAATTTGTTGTTTTACAATAGTCCAATAACATCGTGGTCTTTCCCATACCGCCATCTGCCAAAAGAACAATATGTGGACAATTCGTATTCCAAGCCATACTCAGAAGCGTAGATATGGTTTCATACGTGCCTTCCGAATGAATTTTAGGAATCAAATTCCGTTCAACCTTATCAGGCATACGATTGTAGAAATACGAGTTTGCCTTTTGGCATGCAATCAGTTCTTTCGAATGCCCTTCAATGCCTAATGGCTTAAGTTGAAATTCGTATACACCAACCTCTTCACCATCCAAATCAATAATTGGATACTCTGCCCATCCTTCTGGAAACCATGTATATGCACATACACGGCATTGATAGTTTTCGGAATCGTATTCTCCAATCAATATAGTGGCATTCGCATCCGTCTCATAATGTAACTCGCCTGATTGTAAAGAATCAAGATATTTCATCTTTTGCAAGTTATGATCATGTTCATGACCTGCAAGCCAAAGTCTTACATTATTCTTTTGCAAAACATTCGATAATAATTTTCTCTCGTCTTGCAATAAAGAAGTAATCGGATAGTGAGTTAATAAAATTGTTGGCTTTTCTTGGTTCAACTTACGGACGACAGTATAGAGTTTTTCCAATCCCACTAATAAATCAGTTGCTTTACCACTTTGGGTATAGACCAATGTCGTATCAACATGCAATACATTAAAATCAGGTGTTTCAATAGAGAAATGAGGATTATTGTGATCTTTATACAACCCCAAACGATCTGTATCATACAATTCTGATAAGAAATCTACGAAATCCTCTTTACCTGATTGTAATTTCTCTAAGTCAACAGTATCAATATGTCCAATATCTGGTTTATAGTATCCATCACATGGAACTATATGTTTAATGGCATCTTCTCTCCCTTCAGCAAAGATGTTTACATCATGATTCCCTGGAACAATAAACAATCGTTCTATCGGAACGCCAACAGCATGACAAAGATTTCTCATATAATCAGCCATGTCTTCTGTAAAAGAATTGGGACTGACATTGGCAGAGCGAATATCTCCTGTACAAAACACATAGTCACACTTCATCCTTTTATTCCTCAAAAAAGAGGGAAGTTCATCACGAAGTCTTGCCGATGAGAAATTACAATCATTTAAATGCAAGTCCGAAATATGTAACCAACGAATCATAATGCTTTATTTTGTTACAATCACTTTTGCGTTCTTATTTTCATATTTTATAATATCAGCGATTTACAACCAGTAACTACAAAAGTGGAATAAGAGTGGTATTTCATTATATTTATTTTCGTAATTTAGGGCTATTCAGTTAATGCCATCTTCTCAGAAAGCCATTTGATTCGATATTGCTATAAATGTACCGAATATCGGCACAGAACCCGAATTTTACATTCATGACAATCCCGAAGGCCATGAGTTCTCAACATTAGTGCATAACAATTCATTCCGACCATTAGTCGGAATATAAAAAGGATATGAAGGACGTTGTCAGGCTGTGCTTTTTCAGAACTTTTTCCTTTGCAAGTTCTCGTGCAGCAAGTGTAGCCGCGTTAGCCTTATGGATGCCGAAGAAGAGGAGCAAGGTTTCACAGAATTGGTTACGTGCAGCTATTCGTTCCACACCATAATGTAGCTTTTGATTGCTAAAACTCCCCTCCATAACCGTAGCGCAAAGATTGCCGATTATCCGCCTGGTTGTATGGAGGTCGGCATCTTCATCTTTAGGCTTCGGCCCTTTACGCGCAAAGCATGTAACATTTGTTTCGCGGTTTTCTTTCTCCAAGTTCTTTGCAAATCCTTGAAGTAGCGTGTGCTGTCACGCGCTACTTTCCCAAAGCAACTTCACGTCTATAGGGTAGCGCAAGTGGCATTCATAACAGGTGGCATCAGTCAGACACAAATCTTTGTTCGCAAGCTTTGGGGCCCATTTGTCATAAAGGATTGCCTGCAATTCTTTGATATTTACACATCTGGCCAGGCGATTGTGAATGGCACTTACAATCTTGCCGTTTTTGATTGGATTTTGAGGATCAATCAACACCCCGCAGAATAGCCGCATATGGATACTGCCATTGAACAATTCTATCAGCCCGTCATCAGACAAACCTATATAGGCCTTGAGAAACATGAGGGCCACTTCACCCTCAGGAGGGAACAAATGTTTCTTGCCTTGTGGGTGTTCCTTTGGGAAGACATCTGCCAGTTTTTCTGCCAGTTCCTTGAGTGGAAGTTGTGCATGGATGCGTCCGAGTTCACTCAGTTTGAAACTCTCCAAATATTTTTGGCAAAAATCGAATTCAGTAAATGGCAACGATGGTTGTATTTCTGATAAATTTTGTAACTTCGCGGTCTATTATTTTTTAAGTTTTACCCCCGAATTAACCCGTGATGGGCCCATCGGGGGTCTATTGTAAAGTTACAAAATAATATTTACATTGAAAATCAATTAGTTATTTATTCCATAAATAGCCCTAATTATATCTCCACACTCTTTACATTCTATCACTAATGGCCAGTCAAAGAGGTTAATGTTCTGATCCATCTGCATTTTTATCTGGTATATGTGATTACAAGAAGGGCATTTAATATAAAATCTTCTAGTCATATCATTTTTGATTTCACATTGCTTTTTATAACGCTCTATTACTTAAACATTCCCTTCATCACTTTCTCCACCTCTTCCAATGGCACATTCAGCATACGCGACACATAGAGCGGAGTTATGACATCCATGCTTCCCGACTGGCGTTCCATGCCAATCAGATACTCGATGTTCTTTTTCAAATCGCCAAGACTGTTTGAGAATGTAGCTGAATCCTGCTCCTTATTTTCCACTTCCTTTGCCTTGAAAGCATCAAACGTCTCACTGCCATCCTCACCATATTTCCCGTCCTTTGCTTCGTATATGACCGATGGCTCCAGTACTTCCACTGTATGCCATGCACCTTGTGGAACAACACAACCATAATTACCTACGGTAGGATCAAGATGGATACGCTCTATCTCGTTTCCGTTTTCATCACAGATAATCTCAACAATCTTACCGCACAAGAGAAAAACGTTCTCCGTACTTTGTGGATGCCTGTGGATAGGAACAACGGTTCCTGGCAGCAGGGCATTCAGCATGCGTTGCGAATTATCATTGGCAGATGTTCGCAAATCGAAATTCTGACGCAATTGAGGATTAACAACAGCTTGCTCAAAGAGCTTGCCTAAAAAATCTTTATTAATTTCCATAATTGTTGTAAACGAACAAAACATGAACCCCATAAATTATACGAAAGACGTTCATATAACCTATGAAATTCATGTCTTGAGATTTGTAAATGTTATTTCTTTAGTGAATTAAGGTATTCCTCATGCAAGTGATAATATTTCTTCATGAATAATACGTAGGCGATAGCCAGTACAGCAAATGCTCCAATCAAATACATCCAATGGCAAAGCGCAGTATTAGGACATAGATAAACAAATCCCAATGATACAGTCAACTGCATGGCCATATATAGTAGCGTTACTTTTACATGTCCAATCTTCAGTTCGTTTGCCATTATTTGGTAAGCATGCTTTCTATGTGCCTCACCTAAATTCTCATGCAACATAATACGATGTATGATTGTCAAACAACCATCCACACCATATACTAATAAGAATATCAGCCATGTTATATCTTCTGTCTTGATAATAACATTACCTAACAGGAACAACATTATGAATGCTATACCTATTGACCCGACATCACCAGCAAAACACTTAGCTTTGCCCTTCGGTCTAAAATTGAATATACAAAAAACTATTGCTGCAATAATCGTTGTAAAGATTAGCGATTGCGCCACAAACTTATCGTCTGCATTTAATGCAGCTAATGGAAGTAAAACAGCTAATGAATATCCAGCTGTTATGCCATTTATTCCGTCCATAAAGTTTATTACGTTTGTTGCTCCTACATAAACAATTAATGCTACCAACACGATCCACCACATACTCCAATGTAGGATATCCAATTGATAGAAAGCCATGGCAGCTGCAGCAAACTGTGCTACCAGTCTCACCGAATCAGGCAGCGAACGGATATCGTCCACGAAGCTCACACCAGCTATAAGTGTCACACCTGCCAGAAACCAAGGATATTCAAATCCAAAGAATGCGCTCCATACCCATGCCCCAATCAGAAAGATAATGCCACCACCTCTTAACACTATCGTTGAGTGCGATGACCTTTGGTTTGGCTTGTCAATAATGTTATACTTATCCGCAATGCGGAAATACACGAGCTCTGCTATAAGTAGCAGAACGAAAATAAAAATATAAAGTATTGTCATAATTATTCCTTTATAATTACATTGTTTTTAGTTCGTATTTTGATTAATGACGTATCTCTTTTGCATGCGTTTTGCAACGTTTTTGCATTCCAATTTATATCATAACGTAAACTATCAATTCTATTTGTTATATTATCTAAATCAGAGGAAGAATCACACGCACGTTGTATACCAAATAGCAAACAACCGCTAAGACCAATATTTAATATGTAGAAAATGGCTTTCTGCAAGTCTCTTGAGAACTGAGACGATATACTTTTCCCATCTACTACCATAGATTTTAACAGACGCAGCTTGAAAACTCGTATTGACTGGCATTTATTAGGATTACCATCTAAAGACGTACACTCCATATATGCTAATAGATTATTCCATAGTTCCTGTTTAAACGAACTTTTCAAAAGTTTCTTTGGACTAAGACAACTTTTCAGCACGATAGCATCTTCTATTGGACGACGAGTATCTGTCTTGGCACCATATAGAAAAATGCTTATGTACCCTGTTTCCATTCTTGATATTGTTAATATCGCTCCACTTTCTACTTTTGTTGTAAATCCTGTGGAAGTGTGATTTGCATCTATTGCTCTATCACCCCAACCAATTTGTATGTGGGTTAATGGCTTTATTGAAGAATCCCTTGACGATTTAATGTTCAAAATACGATAAATCCAATCACACATACTAAATGAATCAGTTACAAATACAGTTCTTCAATCAAAACTAATCCATTATTGTTTTATATCTTCTCAAATGACTCCACAGCAATGTTTATAGGTAGGAGCACCTGACGCAAGTTAAGATTTCCACAAAAAAATAGTCCCATATGCCGCATCGGGAATTTGACATTAAAGTTAGCTGAAGGAAATATATTTTAGGACCTTGTGTCCTTTTCTCTAGGACATATATTCATTCTAAAACCCCTTCGCCTTTCTCCAAGTATAATGCGCCACTTTCCAGAAAGGAGCCCATAGTACTTCGGAAGGATAGTACTTTAGCATATGTGACAAGCGTTGTATATTACAAAGATATAGAGAAAGAAGTCCGCCTTTGTGTGCGTTCTGTATACGTTCGTCATACTTGCCGAAGTTGCCAGCACGCATAATCTCATTGAGCAAAAACTGTCCAGCTTTAATGTCAGGAGAACAAATAAGCATATCATCCTCCATGCCAAAAACCTGCTGCTCCACATACATTACGGCACCTGCAAATCTCTTTAAGCCAAACCATTCCAATATCTTCATGGCTGATTCCCGTAGCGTTAATATCTCTTCCTTCGATTTACTTACAGCCTTCAACACCATATAATAGTCCATCAACTGCCTCAGTCCTATTCCCTCATGAAACACATGTCTGTAGATATGCAACAACACATACACCATGTTAAACTCCAATGAAGGACAGCCAAAACCAACAGACTTATCCATCTGTTTTAATTGTATCTTCTCCTGCTCCATAAACCATTTCTTGTATCTCAGCCATCTGACTGGGGAAAACGTATAACTCGGATAGTGATGCACCTCAACACTTGCATCAGAAAATATCTCAACATCAGTATGATGCACAACACTCCTGCCCACCTTCCATCCTTTCCGCTTCATAAAAGCAATAACATCCTCTCGCCCTCCATTTACCCATAGGTCAATGTCTCCGCTTTGGCGTAGGAAGCTATCGCTATATAACCGTGCAACACCTTGGCCTTTCAGCACAACAGAATTGAAACCACCTTCTGCAAACATTTCCGTAACCTCTTTGGCTCGTTTGTTCAGCAGTTCATTATTAATATGTATGTTGGCAGTTATACCAAGCCATTGCATATTGAGTTTGATAGGCAGATTCATCACCTGCCTTGACTGATACTTATGCAGAATCTGAATGCCATGAAAGCACACTCCTATTACCGCATGTTTCTCAGCCAAAACAAACAGTTTCTCCCATTCAGTAGCCGAAGGAACCGAAGGCAGTTTCTCCTTGCTGCCAATACTTACCTGTATCAGTTCAAAAAATAGTTTCACTTAATAATACTTTTAATACTATCCTTATCCATGTCAACCTACTGCTTTGCAAAGCAAGCAATAGTCTGTTTCAATCCCTCGCGTGCCTGCACAGGGAAACGCTCTATACCGAGAGCCTTTTTTATCTTCTCATTCGAGCTTACATAATTCTCTGTCAGCTTCTGCATGCGCAAAGGATTCAATGGCAAGTGAAGCAAACCTCCTATCTTGGCCACACCATTCATCAGACCCTGAGGTATATGCCAGATATGAGCCTTCTTGCCAAGAGTGTCACAAATCACTTCTATCAGTTCGTTGGTCGACAAAGCCTCGTCATCACCCATGTTATAAATGCCAGAAGGCACATTCTTTGTCAGCACACCATTCACAGCAAAGCAGATATTCTCCACCGAGGTGAATGTTCTGCGGTTCTCAAATGCGCCAAGAGGCCAAGGTATTCCCTTGCTCACCACACCATACAGCAAGTTAAGGTTGCCCTTGTTGCCAGGGCCATGTATCATGCAAGGACGGAATATATACACCTCCTTGCCGTTCTTTGGTCTGTCTGTTCCTGGCACCACACTGCTCATTGATTTGCGCGACACACCCTGCTTCTCCAAGGCATCCAATATATAGTCCTCTGCCTTAATCTTGCTTTCGCCGTAAGGCCCCTTAGGAGTAGGCGTTACATCCTCTCTTAGAATCTCCGACACACACTCCGCAGCAGCCTTGGCAGTAGAGAAGAACACAAACTTCTTTGCAGTAGGCGAAGCCATATACCAATCGAATATCTTTTGAGTCAGTCCTGTGTTCACCTTAAAGTAAACATCCGCAGCACTCTTGTTGCGTGTGTCGTGTGCCTTACCTGCCAAATGTATCACAGCATCAATCTCGGGCATTGTGCCCTCAGTATCCAACGCTTCCCAACCAAAGGTGCATTTCACACCCTCTTTCTCTGGCTTTACAATGTCCAATCCATAGATGGTATTCTCTTTAGCGAGATACTTTACCAAGTTTGAGCCTACAAAACCGTGGACTCCTGTAATAAGTATATTCATCGTTTATTTGTTTTATTTCATCCAGTTTGCAATCAACTTATCCAAAACGGGAACAATCTCACACTTGAAGTCATTCGCTCTTGGAGTGAACCCTTCAAGCTTTGGCCAAGCTTTTATCAGCGAATAAGTTCCGTCGATAATATAGCCTCCTTCGCTCAATTTCTTCACCAACTCCGTCTGATGGTTGTCAGCCATTTCATTGAAGTCGTGAAGTCGAGCCATGGCTATCACCTTCTTGCCTGCCTTAATGCTGTTGAATATAGCACCGCTGCCAGCATGGGTTATTACCACGGAAGCATTCTTGATATACTCCTTAAACTCATTCTCGCCTGTGAATCTTACTGTTTTAAACTTATCTGTCTCAAAGTCGGTATTGCCAATCTGTGCAACTACTTCTTCTGTTATGTTGTACTTCTCAATCAGCTGCTCCACCTCCTTAAGACAACGAAGGAAGCCATTTGGCTGAGTACCTACAGTTACAAATATCATAATCTTTCTTATTTGAAATAATTATACCCTATACAAGCGTACCGTAATATTCTGCACGTCCTTTATACACCTTCACCATCTCAGGCCATTGCACGATTATCTTATCGGCAAATCGCTCCACTATTTTTCCTGATATAGTTTTGTTGTACACCTTGGCACGTGTCTCGATATAGACAAATTTTGAGCCATAAAGCTTTGCTATAAAGCACAATGGCACTGCAATATTGCTACCAGTGGAGATAATCACTTTCGGTCGATACTTCTTCCAAATAGCATTGCATTGCTTAAACAAATCCCAATAAGCCGACAAATAACTTGTATGAGTCAACTTCTTAGATTTGTCCTTGGTTAATTCTTCTCGCTTGTCAGCAAAAGCCATTGCAAATTCTATAGCCTTCACATTCTTAAGAGCAGGAATTCCTTTGTTCGCACGTTTGTTGTCCGTAACAATCACAGAATCGTATTTGTCAAACAAATCGTGCAATGCCGTTAATTGGGCAAAATGTCCTCCTTCATTACTGGCGAAGAAGACGGTATTGTTTAGTTTTGCCATTATATTATATTTACTTAATATTCAAATAATTATAAAAAATGCTACAACATATAATCTTATTGAATCATCTTTTTCTTATAAATCGTGCGGGGTTTCCTGCCCACACCTCATCATTTGGTATGTTTTTGGTTACGATACT
>ULXH01000777.1_pt1 | contig 21544 bp, 19 predicted proteins | sample 1961101 | NCBI WGS metagenome assembly ULXH01 (sample SAMEA4835833, study PRJEB28245) | human gut metagenome | biome: gut microbiome; material: fecal sample | place: Denmark | collected 2008 | reverse complement strand
TGGGAGCCGCACTGGTGGGACTAACCAAAAGTTTCCTCGACCTTGCCGAATCCACCCGTGAATACCGGGAGGATCAGGCAAAACTGGATGCCGCCTTTCTCACCGCAGGCTTTACCGCTGAACAGGCCGGTGAAGCCTACACCGGATTTTACTCCATTTTGGGTGAAGAAGACCGAAGTGTGGAGGCAGTCAACCATCTGGCAAAACTGTGCTCTACCGAAGAAGAACTGACACGATGGACGGACATAGCTGCCGGTGTCTGGGCAACCTTTGGTGACAGCCTGCCCATTGAGGGTCTTACTGAAGCCGCCAATGAAACAGCGAAAACCGGACAGCTGACGGGCGTCCTGGCAGACGCGCTCAATTGGGCGGGAGTCAATGAAGAGGATTTCCAGTCTGCCCTGGACGGCTGCAACACCGAGCAGGAACGGGCGGCACTGATTACCGATACTTTAAACGGTCTGTATCAGGAAGCCGCCGAGAATTACAAGGAACTCAATGGCGATGTGATGGACGCACAGCGGGCGCAGGCTTTGCTTACCGATGCCTATGCCCAGCTTGGTGCTGTTGCAGAACCCATTATGACCACCTTGAAAACAATGGCGGCGGATGTGCTTACCGCCATGCTTCCCTTTGTCTCTCTGATGGGTGAAGGGCTGCAAGGAGTTTTGAACGGGACCGCCGGGGCTGCAGAAACCTTTGCGGAGGGTGTTTCCGGTTTGGTGGAAGTTTTGATGGAAAAGCTGTCCACCATTCTTCCTATGCTTGGTGAGGCACTGCTCGCCAGCCTTCCGGTTCTTCTGGAGGTTGGCATCAGCATTATTACCACCCTGCTTACCGGAATTACCGAAGCCTTGCCGGAACTGGCTGCCGCAGCCTTGTCCATCATTATGCAGCTGGTAAACAGCCTCATTGAACTGCTCCCGCAAATTCTGCAGGCGGCTGCACAGGTGATTGCTACCCTGGCCACGGGTATTGCAACAGCACTTCCCACATTGATTCCCACCCTGGTGCAGGTGGTCATTCAAATCGTACAGACCTTGATTGAGAACCTGCCTTTAATTTTGGACGCAGCTCTTCAGCTGATCACGGGATTGGCACAGGGGATCTTGAACGCACTGCCCGTGTTGATTGCGGCTCTGCCCGAAATCATCAACGGCATCGTGACCTTTTTATTGGATTCCATTCCGCAGATCATTGAAACCGGTATCCAGCTGCTGACCTCTTTGGTGGCGGCTTTACCTGATATCATTACTGCCATCGTGGAAGCGATCCCCCAGATTATTGACGGGATCATCAACGCTGTTTTGGATGCTATCCCGCTGATTATCCAGGCGGGCATTGATTTGCTGATCTCCCTTATCCAGGCATTGCCGCAAATCATCACAACCATCGTGCAGGCAATCCCGCAGATTATCTCCGGTATCGTAAACGCTGTCATCGGGAACATCGATAAGATCATTATGGCCGGTGTTCAGCTGTTCGTTTCACTCATTGAAAATCTCCCCACCATCATCGTGGAGATTGTGAAAGCCGTACCTCAAATCATCACCGGGATTGTAAAGGCGTTCGGATCGCTTATGTACAAAATCGTGGAGATCGGCGGCAACATTGTCAAAGGTCTGTGGGACGGTATTACCGGTCTTGCTTCCTGGCTTTGGGACAAGGTATCCGGCTGGATTTCAGGCATTTGGGACGGTATCTGCAGCTTCTTTGGCATCAACTCGCCTTCCAAAGAAATGGCTTGGGTTGGTGAAATGCTGGTGAAGGGTCTTGCCGGTTCCATCGACGACAAGGGTGATGAGGCGGTGAAAGCTGCAGAGGGCATGGCAAAAGACATCGACGGTGTGATGACCGACCTTGCCCACGATATGCAGACCGCTCTGCCTACAGACTTTGATGTGAGCGGCAATATCCGCTCTTCCGTCGGCGGCATTCCCGGTGGCACAGCCTCCGGGCTTTCCCTTGTGCTCAACATTACAAACTTTAACAATTACTCTACGGAGGACATCCGGCAGCTGACCAATGAGGTCATGGAAACTGCCAGCCAATTTACGATGCGGAAAGGAGTGGTATTTGCATGACTTTTTTCACCTATAACGGGATTAGTTCTGCTGATTTCGGTCTGCATATTGAGAGCAAAAATATCTTTTCCGCACCGGAATATGACATCTCTTTTCAGTCTATTCCCGGCAGAAGCGGTGATTTGATTGTTTCCAATAACCGCTTTGCCAATGTGAAGGTGACCTACACCGTTTTTGTGAGACGGAATACAGTCGAGGATTTATCCGACCTGCTTCGTGCGGTAAAAGGCTGGCTCTATACGGAGCCTGACCGATATCACGAGATTACTGATTCCTACGATTCGCTGTATCTGCGGTATGGGGTTATCAGCGGCTCACTGGATATTGAAGATCAGCTGAATAAAGTCGGCTGCTTTACGGTCACCTTCAATTGCAAGCCGTACCGGTATAAAAAGGATGGACTTCTGGAAACCTCGGTGACAAGCGGCAGCAGTCTGTTTAACCCGGAAGTCTTTTCCGCAAAGCCGCTCATCACTCTGACCGGGAGCGGTGACTTTACGCTTACGCTTCAAAACGGTGGGTATAACCGTTCATGGCAGTTCAAAGGCATCGAAAGCGGTATAACCTGCGACAGTGAGCAGATGAATTTCTACTTCGGCACACAGCTTCTGAACGACAAGGTAACGCGCGAAGACTTTCCGTTGCTCCCGCCCGGAGAAACCGTCCTAACGGTATCCGGGGATGCGGAGATTGCCGTTCAGCCAAGGTGGTGCTGCTTATGATTCCTGTTCTATACCCAGCAAACAGCACCAGCTTCACCACCTTTGGCTTGGGTGCGCTCACGGATACGATTTCTTGTGAGGTCACAGAGGAGCGAAACGGTGTATTTGAATGCATACTCAAATACCCCATTACTGGTCAGCATTACAAGCTGATAGCAAAAGAGCGGCTCATCAAGGCTAAACCCAACGATACAGGAGAACCGCAGGCATTCCGTATTTATCGGATAACTAAGCCGCTGAACGGTGTGGTGACGGTATATGGTCAGCACATTTCCTATGACCTTGCCAATGTCCCCGTTATGCCGTTCTCGGTGGAAAGCCGTTCTCCGGCATTGCTTTTGAATCAGATCCTTGCCGGGGACAGCCGATTTACGGGTTGGACGGACTACTCGGAGGCAAAAGAGTTCTCCGTCACAACCCCCAAAAGCGTTCGAGCCTGTCTGGGTGGTACGGAAGGTTCCATGCTCTCCAAATGGCACGGTGAGTTTGAATGGGACAACTTTACGGTAAAGTTTCATTCTCATCGCGGCGAAAAGACCGGAGTTGTCATTGAATACGGCAAAAACCTCACTTCTCTGGAACAGGATGAGGATAACAGCGGCGTATATACACAGCTTCTTCCTTACGCTGTATATACACCGGAGGGTTCGGAAACAGAGACGGTTGTCACACTCCCGGAACAAACCCTTCCCATTGTGTCTGAGGAAATGGTGCGAAGCAAAACGCTCATTCTTGACCTGACAGACAGGTTTGAGAGCGGCATTGAAATCACCGAGGATTCTTTGCGGGCGGCTGCAAACGACTACATCAAGGCAAATCCTCTGGGAGCAACCATTCCCACCGTCAAGGTGGCGTTTGAGCCTCTATGGAAACAGCCGGAGTATTCGGCACTTCTGGAGCGTGTGTGTCTTTGCGATTCCGTTACCATCCGGCACACAGCTCTTGGGGTGAATGTCTCAGCAACGGTAATCGAAACCGTCTACGACTCCCTTGCAGAGCGGTATGTGAGCATTACCCTGGGAAACGAAAAATCCAGTATGATTACCACGCTCTCCGAGGTACAGTCCTCTGTTGGAAAAGTAGAGTCAGCGGTTGACCGTTTTCCCAAACTCCTGCAGACCGCCATCAGCAATGCCACCTCTCTGATCACCGGCCAGACCGGCGGCTATGTGGTGCTGCACGGGGACGAAACCGGGAGGCCTTATGAACTTCTTGTTTTGGATGCTCCCGCCATACAAGACGCTGTCAATGTCTGGCGGTGGAATGTGAATGGGTTAGGCTTTTCCAGAAATGGCTACAACGGTCCGTATGAAACTGCCATCACCGCCGATGGGCAGATTGTGGCGGACTTTATCACTTCCGGTTCGCTGATTGCAAACATCATCAAGGCGGGGGTCATTCAATCACAGGACGGCTCATCCTATTGGGACTTGGAGACGGGTGAAGTCGTACTGCGAGCCTATGCCACAAACAAGCAGGTCACGGAAGTCAGCGACCGCATTTCAGTGATTGAAGAACAGAAAATGCTCCGGCTGGTGATTAACTCATCCAACGGGAGCATTTTCAAAAACAACAATATCCAAACCACGCTTTATGCCACGGTTTTCTCATGGGACGAAAATATCACAGATACCCTTGACGACAACCAATTCATATGGACAAGGGTGTCTGATGATACCGAGGCCGACAAGTTGTGGAACAGCGCGCATTTCGGCGGAACAAAGTCTATCGAAATTACATCCGATGATGTCAAAGTTAGAGCAACCTTCTTCTGTGACCTCATCGACACAGCTACAAGAAACAGCCTGCTTGGCTGAATTGAAGGAGGAATTTTCATGAGCAAAGCACAAGGGCAATTTACAATCATCGATTATAATGATGCACTTACCCTAACCGGATATATCGGCTCGAATCTTGCAAAGACACAGATGTATAACCCTGACAACGACAGCTATTCGCCGGACTGGACTTCGAAAAATCTTGTCTTGACTCCGAGCCTCTATGTCATCGGTACAACCACCGACCAGATCACGTCCTCGGCGGTAACCTCTGTAAAATGGTATATCGGCAGTTCCACAACTGCAATCACTTCTTCCGGCAGTTATGCCCTAAGTGGTGCGAAGAGTCATATTTTGACCGTTAAGGGAAATGTAATGGCAGGCCTGCCCGGTATCGATTACCGCTGTGTCGTCACTTATAAGGACGCATCCACGGGCCTGTCAATTACGCATCCGCTGACGATCAGCTTCTCACGCGTGGTAAATGGAAGCGGCATTGTCGACCTGCTCGTCACCACGCCAAGCGGAAATGTGTTCAAGAATTCTGAGGTTGCATCGCTTACGGCAAAGGCGGAACTGTGGCGCGGATCTACGGTTGATACAACTAAAGTATCCTACAAATGGGCGGCTATGGACGCATCCGTCACATCGACCGCCTCCACAGGTTATGATGCTGATTTCGGTATTGGCTGGCGGAAGCTGTCTGATGCCACAGGCAGATATACCGGAACCTCCTCCAATACCATCACAATCTACGCCGCCGCAGTGGACAGTTATGCCGTGTTCAAATGCTGTGCGCAGGATACAGATTCCGCTTCTGCTTCTTACAACACAAAGTTTTTTGATGTTGCAACCTTCATTGACAACTCCGACCCGCTTCAGATTATTGTCACTTCCACAGGCGGTGATGTGTTTAAAAACGGCCAAGGCTCAACAGTGCTGACCGCCGTATGCTATCAGGCCGGCGCAGAGGTAGATGCGGCAGGCGGCGGTACCTATACCTGGACGAAATACAATAAGGATGGCGCTGTCGACACCTCCTGGGGCACAAACGGTTCCAAGAGCGGCAAGACTCTGTCTGTGTCCAGTGCGGATGTGGACACAAAAGCAACCTTTATGGTCGTTGTAACGCTCTGAGGGGGTGATGAGATGATCGCATCCGCTCAATTTACCATCATCAGCATCTGCGATGTGGTCACCTCGGCATCTCCGCCTGAAAATCCGTATGAAGGCCAGCTTTGGGTGGATACCTCGGTGTCTCCGCCGGAGACAAAAATATGGAACGGAAACGCCTGGGTGGTGCAGAATGACATTGAAACGATCCGCACCACCATTTCCATCCTCACGCAGAAAGATGCGCAGTTTCAGCAAACCATCGAGGGCTTAAACAGCTATGTGGCAAGCCTTACCGAAACAGTAGAAACGGTTTCAAGCGATCAGGGCGTTCTGGAGGAACGTGTGCTGAACTCCGAAAGCAAGCTCTCACAGCTTGAGCATACGGTGGACGGGCTTTCACTCACCATGCAGGAACAGTACATCGGCGGCATCAATTATGTGCAGAATTCCTCAGGCCTAAACGGCATATCGGATGACTGGAGCTATTCAGGAACGGTGCGGACAGACACCTCCACCGACACGCAGAACAACACCATTTCTGATTCCTGCTTTGTGCTTGGAGCATATTCCTCGCTGTCGCAGTATATCCGTGGCGTTGTTCCCGGCGCATATACCGTTTCTGTTCGGGTAAAAAAGACCTCGGCCATGTCCGGCTACTTCTATGTGACCTACAACGGGAACAAAACGAAATATCTCTTCAGCAAGAGCACCTCTTTTGACTGGACGGACTTCACGGCCACGCTCACCGATGTGACCGACCCTACGCTTCGCATCTACTGTTACAGCCGCGACGCATCCGTTTATCTGGCCGACATCATGGTAACCGAAGGGGCGATCCCTCGCAAATGGACGCCTGCTCCCAACGAGATCTATACGCAGGAGGTCAAGATAGACAAGCGGGGCATCGAGGTGTCAAACTCGGCATCTTCACAGCGGACGGTCATCACGAATACGGAATTTGCCGGTTATTACAATGACGAGGTGATCTTTACCCTCAACAAGGATGAAACACAGACCAAGAAAACCACAGTGGACGGCGAGCTGACTGTGGGAAAAACAAAGTTCGTCCCTTTGGCCACTGCGTCAGAGGGATTAAACATCGTAATTCTGGATTAAGGAGGCGGTTTTATGGCGTTAAGCGGCTCATTCAGCAAGTATCCGGTCAGCAAATTCGGGCTTTACTGTGAGTGGAGCGGAAGCCAGAGCATAACAGGCAATTATACCGATGTTACGCTGAAGGTCTATTTACAGTTTTACACACTGTCGGTAGGTTCAAGAAGCGACTGTAAGGTTTCCATCAACGGGACGAGCGAGACCTATACCACACCGGCAATCAATGACATGAGTTCTACAAGCTGGCACAAAGTGCTGTTAAAAACAAAGACCGTCCGTGTCAGCCACAATTCAGACGGTACCAAAACGGGCGTTGCGCTGTCAGCATCATGGAGATTTTCCGGCACGTATTCAGGCGTATCCGTCGGAACGATTACAGCTTCCACTACGGTTAATCTTGATAAAATCGACCGAAGCGCCCCGACGGTTGCCTTCAGCACAAGCGGCGTCACAGCAAGCGGATTTAAGATTTCAGCCACTTCATCGAGCACTGCGGATATATGGCAGTACAGCCTAAACGGTGGCTCCTCCTGGACAACCTTTTCCAATACGGCCTCTACCAGCGCCAGCGTCACAGTATCTTCGCTTTCTCCGAACACAAGCTACACCGTTAAGGTTCGAGCGAGAAAAAAATCAAACCAGGTTTACGGCACATCCGGCAGCGCGACGGTTAAAACCCTTGGCGGAGCCGTAGTAAACAGCGTAAGCACCGTAACAGCAGATAATGCGACAGTGACGGTTTCTATCAATGCTACGGTGTATGAGGCTTCCTACTCGTACACGCTTGCAATTAAAAACGGCAGTTCAACCTATCTGACCATTTCAGGACTTTCCTGGACAAAAGGAACCGCCACCCGCACGGTTACGCTTACGGCGGCACAGCGCACAACGCTTTTGAATGCGATGGCATCCATCAAATCCTTTACGGGAACTTTTGCCGTCACAACTTACAGCGGTTCAACGCAGATCGGCAGTACATCGAGCAAAACGGCAGTGATACAGACAACATCTGCAAATTCTGCGCCGACTCTTTCCGGATTTACCTTCGAGGACAGCTACAGCACCACTGCAAATATTACAGGCAACAACCAGCTCTTTATTCAGGGCTATTCGACTTTAAAGGTAACGCCAGGAACGGCGACGGCAAAAAACGGAGCTTCCATCTCTAACTATACTGCATCCTGCAATGGATTGTCAGCGTCCAGCAGTTCCGGTGCGGCAATCACGGTCGGTAAGATTGAAAAGTCCGGCAACGTGTCTGTTACGCTTACTGTTACAGATTCCCGCGGGTACACTTCAAGCGTTACAAAGAATGTCACGGTGATAGCATATGCAAAGCCTAAAATCTCATCGGTTACTTTGCGGCGCACGAACGAGATTGAAGCGGAAATGCAGCTTAAGTTCAACGGCTCCATCTCAGCTGTTACCGTTGACGGAACACAGAAAAACAGTGTGCAGTATGTCCGGTATCGGTATAAGAAAACCAGTGCTGCGTCATACGGCAGCTATACCAGCATCCTGTCGTCAACGACCAGGAGCGGCACTTCCTTCAGTTTCTCCAATCTGGAACTGTGCAGCCTGGATGCAGGATATTCCTACGATTTTCATCTGCAGATACAGGACAGGCTGTACTCGCAGAGTTCTTTGGATCTGTATTTCGTCATACCGCAGGGGACGCCGCTTGTAGCCCTGCGAAAGAAGAAGGTGGGCATTAACAAACCAACGCCAAGCCAAACGCTGGATGTGGGAGGAAACATTTCCGCAGACGGGCTGATCCTGATGAGCGGCTACAATATCATGGGGCTGGTGCAGGCGTCCATTCCTGATGATACTGATTTAAACACGATTACCACACCGGGAATTTATTTCAGGCGAAATATGGCGGATACATCACTGCACTATCCAAGCACCTCTTGGGGAATGCTCGAGGTGTTTTCATGCTCTTCAAACCTGGTCATACAGCGTTACACCCACCGTGATAATCCATACACGACATATATTCGCTCAAAGGTAAACGCAAACTGGCAGGCCTGGGTGAAAAAATCTTAACGCTTCAGAATCAAGGTGCTCGTTGTGAGCGCCTTTTTTCATACACAAAATCATTTATGAAGGAGGACAAAACTATGAGATCTATCTGGACCGGCATTCAGATTGCCTTTTCTGCCATTGGCGGATTTATCGGCTGGCTTTTGGGCGGATTTGACGGCTTTCTGTATGCTCTGATCGCCTTTGCGGTGATCGACTACATCACCGGCGTGATGTGCGCCATTTCCGACAAAAGGCTCTCAAGCGAAGTGGGCTTCAAAGGAATCTGCCGCAAGGTGCTCATCTTTGTGCTTGTAGGCATCGGCAACCTGGTGGACATGTATGTGCTTGGTGAAGCGGGAGTCCTGCGCACTGCAGTGATCTTCTTCTATCTTTCCAACGAGGGCGTATCCCTTTTGGAAAACTCCGCACATCTGGGTCTGCCTATTCCACAAAAGCTGAAATCCGTTCTGGAACAGCTTCACAACCGCAATGAAAAGGAGGAAAAATAACTATGGGATATACAAACAGTTCAATGGTATCTTACACAAAACTCAGTCCGAACCACTCCGGGCAGAGAACGCACAGCATCGACCGCATCACGCCCCACTGCGTGGTGGGGCAATGCTCGGTGGAGACGCTGGGAAACATCTTTCTGCCGGCTTCCAGGCAGGCAAGCTCCAATTACGGCATCGGCGTGGACGGCCGTGTCGGAATGTATGTGGAGGAGAAAAACCGTTCCTGGTGTTCTTCATCAAACGCCAACGACCAGAGAGCAGTCACAATTGAATGTGCATCTGACACCAAATCGCCGTATGCGTTTAAAGATGCGGTCTATCAGACGCTCATCAAGCTGTGTGTTGATATCTGCAAAAGAAACGGCAAGAAAAAACTGCTGTGGCTTGGAGATAAGACGAAAACGCTGAACTATTCGCCGAAGGCCGATGAAATGGTGCTGACGGTGCACAGGTGGTTTGCTAACAAATCCTGCCCCGGCGACTGGCTATATGCAAGGCTTGGCGATCTTGCTTCAAAGGTCACGGCATCTCTTGCAGATTCTTCAAAGCCCGCCGCATCCACCGGAAAGGTTAAAGCGGGAAACCTCGTCACCATTACAGGCGGCACCTACTACGGCGGCAAGGCAATTCCCGCCTGGGTGAAAAAGCTCAAATGGTATGTGCTTGAGGTCAGCGGTGACCGTGCGGTTATTAACAAGGACGAATCCGGCAAATACGCTATTATGTCTCCTGTTAAAGTATCGGATCTTGCTGTCGCAGGAGAAAAGCCAGCATCGACATATCGCACACATACGGTTGTTAAAGGAGACACCCTCTGGGATATCGCAGAGAGGTATCTGGGCAAAGGCAGTCGATATTCGGAAATAAAAACGCTGAACGGATTAACCTCCAATGTGATTTACAGTGGTCAAAAACTGAAAATCCCGAACTAATCATGAAGCCCATCGAGCCGCTAAGGTTCGGTGGGCTTATTTTTTTGTTTTATTCGGCCGAAATGCGATCTCCTGTCCAGATGGGTTAGTGAGGAAACCCCTCAGACTGGAGGATACTCATCATGACTGATATACAGAAGAACCAGATTATGGATCTTCGCCAACAGGGGTATGGATATGCCACAATCGCAAAGGCAGTGGGACTCAAGAAGGATACCGTTGTAGCGTTCTGTCGAAGGACAGGGCTGACCGGCAGGAAAGCTTCTGACAACAGCCGAATCAACCTGGATAGCGGCTTCTGTCTGCAATGCGGCTCTATTCTGCACCAGACCCCAGGCAGGAAACGCATTAAATTCTGCTCTGATCAATGCCGCGTTGCCTGGTGGAATTCCCACCCTGAAAAAATCAACCGCAAAGCCATATACAGCTTCATCTGCGCTCACTGCGGCAAATCCTTCACAGCCTACGGCAACGCCGGAAGAAAATACTGTTCCCACGCCTGCTACATTGCGGACCGCTACGAAGGCGGTGATGAGCGTGAATAACGAGAGATTTCGCTCTGAAATGAACTACCTCACTGCACTTTCCATCGCAAAAAGTCTCCGTAAACAAGGGCTTCTGACCAAAGAGGAATATGCTGTAATTGATACAAATCTGCGGGCGGAGTTTGAGCCTACTTTGGGTACATTATTATCCGAAAATGACTTGATAATTCCGCGCTTCTGAGTGATATATAGTGTCGGAAAGGAGTGATTTTATGCGGATTATCAACAAAATTGAACCGAAAATTCCGCAGATGCCAAGCCGCAAAAAGGTCGCTGCCTACGCCAGAGTTTCAATGGAATCCGAACGGCTCCAGCACTCTCTTTCGGCACAGGTCAGCTATTACAGCGGACTTATTCAGAAGAATCCAGCCTGGGAGTATGCCGGCGTGTATGCCGACGACGGCATCACAGGAACCAAGACAAATGACAGGACCGAATTCAATCGGATGCTTGCGGACTGCGAAGCTGGGAAAATAGACATTATCCTTACCAAGTCAATTTCCCGCTTTGCCAGAAATACCGTAGACCTTTTAAACACTGTGCGGCATCTTAAGGAATTAGGCATTTCCGTGCAATTTGAAAAGGAACGCATTGATTCCCTCTCTGAGGATGGTGAATTGATGCTGACGCTTCTCGCCTCATTTGCCCAGGAAGAAATCCGAAGCCTATCGGATAATGTCAAATGGGGTACGATTCAGCGTTTCAAGCAGGGTATTCCTAACGGCAAGTTCAACATCTACGGCTACAAATGGGTGGGCGACAAACTTGCTGTTATCCCAGAGGAAGCAAAAATTGTCCGCTTTATGTACCGGGAATACATGAAAGGCGCATCCAGAATCGAGATCGGCCGTATGCTGATGGAACAGGGCATTTACACAAGGCAGGGCTATCAATGGGTGGACTCCAATGTTAAGGTGATCCTCACGAACATAACCTACACTGGGAATATGCTCTTTCAGAAGGAATACTGCCTTGACCCCATTACGAAACAGCGAAAAAAGAATCGTGGAGAACTCCCTCAATATTTCGTGGAGAATACCCACGAAGCCATCATACCAATGGACGAATGGCAGGCTGTACAGGAAGAGTTCCAGCGAAGACGCGACCTGGGGCCTTTCGGCAACAAGTCGCTCCATTTAACTGCCTTTTCCACAAAGATAACCTGTGGATGCTGCGGCAAGCATTATCGCAGAAGCGGAAAACGGAACACTGCCGGAGAGGTCTATTACATTTGGATCTGCCAAACCAAAAGTCAGAAAGGCATCAAAGCCTGTGATTCCAAAAGCATTCCAGAAAAAATGCTTCAGAAAGTTGCTGCCGATGTGCTGGGTACGGCCGAGTTTGACGAGGACATTTTCTCCAAACTGATCAAAGAAATCATGGTAATCGGTACGGATACTCTTATCTTCCGTTTCTATGACGGCCATGAGCAGACAACCACCTGGGTGTCGACGGCTAAAGCCGACTGGTGGACACCGGAACGCAGGCGGTTGTGGGGCGAGCGGCATAAACGGAAAGATACGAACCCCAACAAAAACACCTACTATGAATTTACAGGTTTCATCAAGTGCGGGCAGTGCGGCGCCAATTATCGATGCCAAGCCAACGTCCGGAAGGACGGTACAAGAACCAGAAGCTGGTACTGCACAGGACCGAGATCAGAATGCTCGAACAAAGGTATCCGTGACGAGACCATGAAGGCGCTGGTGACAGAAGCCCTGGATTTGGATGCTTTTGACGAATCGGTGATGGATGCACAGATTGAATATGCCACTGTTATAAACAACACTGTTACATTTCACTTCCGCGATGGGCATACAGTTACCAGACCCTATCTCGATAAGCGGCATGGTGTAAAATGGACTGCGGAACGCCGAGAACGTCAGGTGCAGAGCATACGAGCCAGCTGGACAGAAGAACGCAGAAAGAGACATGGCGAAATCATACGAGAAATAAGGAGGAAAAAGCGTGGCGAAAGTAACGACGATACCGGCAACGATAACCCGGTTCACAGCAGCACCGATCAGTGAAAAGAAAAAGCGCCGCACAGCCGCCTACGCTCGTGTCTCCACGGACAGTGAGGAACAGCTGACCAGTTATACCGCCCAGGTGGATTATTACACCAATTATATCCGTGGCAGGGACGATTGGGAATTCGTTGAGGTCTACACCGATGAGGGCATTACCGGCACCAACACAAAGCACCGAGAGGGCTTCAAGCGCATGGTGGCGGATGCTCTTGCAGGTAAGATCGACCTTATTGTCACCAAGTCGGTCAGCCGGTTTGCCCGCAACACGGTCGACAGTTTGACTACCGTGCGTCAGCTCAAGGAAAAAGGTGTGGAAATCTACTTCGAGAAGGAGAATATCTGGACGCTTGACAGCAAAGGCGAACTCTTAATCACCATCATGTCCTCACTGGCGCAGGAGGAAAGCCGGAGCATTTCTGAGAACTGCACCTGGGGACAGAGAAAGCGGTTTGCAGATGGTAAGGTTACCGTTCCTTTCAAACGATTTCTCGGCTACGACCGCGGGCCCGATGGAAACTTGGTTTTGAACAAAGATGAGGCAGTCATCATCCGGCGCATCTACAGTATGTTCCTACAGGGCATGACGCCCCACGGCATCGCATCAAGACTAACCAGTGACGGTATCAAGTCTCCAGGCGGCAAAGACAAGTGGAATGCCGGAGCAGTTCGGAGCATCTTGACCAACGAAAAGTATAAAGGCGATGCGCTCCTGCAGAAAAGCTACACGGTCGACTTTCTTACAAAGAAGAAAAAGGTCAACGAAGGCGAAATTCCGCAGTATTATGTGGAGGGAAACCATGAAGCCATCATTCAGCCGGAGATCTTTGAACTGGTACAGCAGGAATTGGAGCGCCGGAAAAACAGTCGTGGCAGGCACAGCGGTGTCCACCTTTTTTCCGGCAAAATTAAATGCGGACAATGCGGCGAATGGTATGGATCTAAGGTCTGGCATTCCAACAGCAAGTACCGCAGGGTGATCTGGCAATGCAACCACAAGTATGACGGCGAGGAAAAATGCTCCACGCCGCACTTGACAGAAGACGAGATCAAGACCATGTTCGTCTCAGCAGTAAATAAGCTGATCAGCAATAAGGATGCAGTGCTTGCGCCTTTGAGAGCTTCATTGGATATCGCCTTTGACACTTCTGCACTGGAAGCAGAAACCGAAGAACTCCAGAGCGAGATCATGGTCACCTCAGACCTTATTCAGAAGTGCATCTGCGAAAACGCTCATGTGGCACTCGACCAGACGGAATACCAAAAGCGCTACGATGGATTGACTGCTCGGTTTGACAGCGCAAAAGCACAGCTGGAGGAAATTGATTCCGCCATTGCCGATAAGAAATCCAGAAGGGCAACGATTGAAGCCTTCATGGATACGCTGGCACAGGCTGATCTGATGGAGAAATTCGATCCCGCTCTTTGGTGCGGTCTGGTAGATTTCGTGACTGTCTACAGCAAGGATGATGTGCGGTTCACTTTCCGCAACGGCATGGAGATAAGGGCATAAGCACCTACGCAAAAACACCTCGCAACTGAAGCATTGTCCTCCAGCTGTGAGGTGTTTTTTCACAATTGATTAATCATCCCAAAACATTCCACTGGGAAGAAAATAGGTTTCAAACTTTCTGGAAATGCCGAGAATTCCAAAAACATCTTTGAGTCTATTTTTATCTTTTGGACTGTAATAATAAATAATCCATTTTGTTGTTGGATTTACCTCTTCAGCGATTCGTGCCAGGTAGGGTGCATCTACATTTCCAAAAGATAATGTTATTCCTCCTGTTTTAACGGCAATATAAAAATAGCCGGGATACCCCGGTCTGTCAACACACCCCAAGAGCAGATTTTACACCGCAAGGGCACACTTTTTAATTTTTCCTGCTTCTTGTATCAAACTCGGTAGGATTATTTCAATGTATATCATTTTGACCTTGCCAAGATAAGTTTCCTGCAAAAGTTTGAGAACATCAAGGTTATCGCCCTCTATGTAGAGATTTTCCGTGTTGTCAAAGTCAACGCTTTCCTCACGGCAGGGGCGGAGAGTTTCAGCAATAGGGGAATTTGCGAGCAGTACAGACTTTTTCTTGTCAGGCCAAGTGAACTGATAACGTTCCTCTTTGCCGTCAACAACGTGGGTGTTTATTTCCTGCATAAGCACGTCCTTGTCAATGGCACGGACGACCTCGCCTGTGGTTTCATCTATTGTTTCAGTAACTGCGTTAGGAAACAGCTCGGCAAGCTTTTTATAGTTCTCGTCAGCTTTGTTTTGGGTACGCATTTTAAGTTTTGTCATTTAGTGTTCCTCCAATTACCTTGATTAGGTATTTCATTACTACGCTTGTTAGTTCAATTATATATTCAATCTCATCTTCATTAACTGAGTCGTCATGTTTTATGTGATGGTTTTGAAAATCGGTATAGTATGTTATTATCTTAACAATCATATTGCATAATTCTGGTGATGCGTTAGCATTATTTAAACGGCTGCCTATTTCTCGTATCTGATTTTCGAGACTTTTATTATTATTAAGTAGTGATTTTACAAGTAATTCAAATGACAAACGCATGTCATCAAGAGTGTTTCTTTGAAATATTCCACTTTCATACTTTGAGAGAGCATTTTCATATTGAATTAAAGATTCTGGATAATTGTCGAGCCAATGCTTTGTTTTCTGCACAAGTTGCGTTTCACTTATTTTATTATCAGAATATGTGCCATATCGTTTGTATAAATTTTCTTTTAATTCTTTTACTTCCTCATTTTTTGAGAAACATGAAAGGTCACATAGTTCTTTTATTATACAAAATTGTTCTTTAGCCTCAAATACCATTAAATTTTCCCTTAATGCAGTCCTTTTATTAGGTGCTTTAAATGGATTGGTGCTATGTGGAATGACTTTGTCATAATCTATAGCATAGGAGTTGCAGTATTCAATAATTTTTGATCCACTTAAACCAGAATTAGTTTCAGCTAGAATATCGCATGCATGGCTAATAAAAATATTATCTAATTTCGGCATTGTCATTATCTCTCCTTAGTTGCTTTATTCTTTGTACCAACTCAAATTTCTTTCTGGGCTGCTTTTCAGACCTCGCAAGCTTTTCAAGTTTAGCTATTTCTTTTTCAAGCTTTTGTCGGCTTTCATCAAGCTGTATCTGCTCATCAAGAGTGTTGTTGTCCGCAATAGTTATGCCGCCTATCTGTGCGACAATGTTTTCCCACACCTTGTCAAGGTCGATGCCTTTGAGCTCAATACTATATTGATCGTCAGGCCGCCATTGTGTTTGCATAAGCTTGGTGTGATATATCGCAAGCTTGCAACTGTCCTCATATTCGAGGATAAACAGTATATTCTGCGGTATAAGTTTTGACAGCATAGCTATATTCTTCTCATCAAAATTTCTTCTTTTTAGCGTTACAAGCAACACAAAGAAACACTGAACGTTTTCACCCGCAGGGATATTTACCTTATCAGCCGTTATTTCATTGACAATAGTTATCCTCGAAATGTCAGCGTCTATTTTATCCTTTGCGGCGGTGTTCATTTGAAATTTAGTGTAAATAGCTTTTTTAGGCAACTGCTTGCTCATTTCTGTTGATTTAGGAAGTCCCAGCATATAATCACCTCATCTGATAACAAGGAAACAGATAAGTTCAAAATCGTCAAGACCTTTTATATCGTTGGACAAAAAGCTTATTTGTCCACCACCAAGAAAGCTGTCGATATCGCTTTCTTCTTTGACCTCGATAATAGAGGCTATTGCTTTGCCAAGCAGGTCAGAGAATTTTGACATATCTTTTCCGTCTTTAGTTTCTTTATTGAATTTTTTATACACTTGTGGTATAGGTTCAGACTTTCCCTTGCATAAGAAACGCATTTTATCAAGCATTGCTTTTGGCGAAAGATGATCGCATACAACATTGCCTTCATCTGCTATATAAACCATATAAAATGGGTGAAGTCTGTTCTGATTATCAATATTTACGCTGTCAGAACGATTTTTCAATACGAAGATAACCCCGGGAGGTGCGTCCTCTGACGCAGGAACAACTGAGTCAAGCCCGAACGGAGCTTTTTCTATCTCAGGGTGACGTTTAACATATTCAAGAAGATCAAGCCTAAATTCATTAAGCCCAAGATCCATTATGGAAATTCCGCTTGACATATCCTCGATATCAACAACTTCTTCCTGAAGCTTTTTAAGCTGTGCTTTACGATATTCAAGGTCTGTTTTTTCTTCCTCGCTGAGTATATTATCATCACCTGTGGCGGTCATGTCAACGATCTTCATTCTCGTTTCTACCTTGGATTTGAGGTTGATGTATTCATCAAGAGTAACGTTAGGCCAGAAGTTTACGAGCTGGATAACTTTGTTTTTGCTGCCGATACGGTCTATACGTCCAAAACGCTGTATAATACGCACCGGATTCCAATGTATATCATAATTGACAAGGTAATCGCAATCCTGTAAATTCTGACCCTCGGAAATACAATCAGTAGCTATGAGAATATCAATATCTGTTTTCGGCATATTTTCAAAGAGATCTCTGTCCTTTGAAACAGGAGAAAAGCAGGTGAGTACAGTATTTAAATCAGTCTTTTTGAGATCCGCTGTGGTGCGGCCGTCAACAGTACCTGTGATTATTGCTGTGTTAAGTCCAAATTTTTCTTTTACATAATTGCTGACGTGTTCATAGAGATAGTCAGCTGTATCTGCAAAGGCAGTAAATATTATAATTTTTCTGTTTCCCTCGTTTATAGGGTTTGTTATTTTCTTATCTATAACTTTGTAAAGTTCCTGCAGTTTTGAATCGTGCTCGGCTGTTATATCACCTACCATATATGTGAGCAGATCAAGGATTTCAGCGTCTTTTTCAAGACTTTCTTTCCATTCAAGCCACTCCATATCGGCAAGATCAATTTTAACTTTTCGACCAAAGGAGAATAACTCGTCGTTATTTTGATCTTCCAAGTCAAAATCATCAACACAAGAGATATCTGTCATATTTAGTACTGAACTTGTGTGTTTATTAAATTTGTTAATGGTGCTGATAGTATTTGTTATAAGTTCTTTTATTCGTTTTAGAGTAAGATTGAATGAATAAACAGAACTCTCCATACGTTTCATAAGATTGATAGCGGTAAGTCTGCGTATTCCTTGTTCACGATTAGCCTGTGTGAACCCTACGTTTACCTTGTTGTCTCCGTAGAGTTCAGAATATTTGCTCATTTTACTAGGCTGAATATAATGTGACGGTGTGTATATCGTCAATGATAGCTGCATAAGCTGATCAAATATTTCATTATAATTTATCGCTGATTTTATATCAGTAAGGTTTGGTTGCAGCGAAATAGGTTTAAGCCTTTGTGGAAATGTACCTATTGCACTTGTGTCATAGAACTTCTGAATGTGTTTTCTTGATCTTGCAATAGTGACGCTATCAAGAACTTCAAAGAAATCAAAATCAAGCATTTTCAGCAGGCTTTCAGTTGTTCTTTCGGACGGATCCCACTTGCTCCATATGTTGAACGCTTTTTGGGCGTTCTTGAATATGTCGTCAATAGAACGTTTGGTGTTTAGTTTTTCGTCAATGTAATCGGTATGGCCTTCATAAGCAAGGGCAAGTTGATTTTTTAAATCAAGAAATTTGTTATTAACAGGCGTTGCGGATAGCATAAGCACTTTTGTCCTGACACCAGACTGAATGACCTTTTTCATTAAGATCGCATAACGATTAAGCTTGCTGTTACCGTCATCGTCATCAACAATTTTTCCGCCATTTCTAAAATTATGTGATTCATCAATGACCACAAGATCATAGTTGCCCCAATTTAAGCGACCTAAGTCTATGCCATTAGATTCTCCTGATGTTCGGCTCAGATCAGTATGATACAGAACATCATAGTTCAAGCGGTCAGACGCTATGGGATTATTGACATAGTTATCTTTATAGGTGTTCCAGTTATTTGCGAGCTTTTTAGGACACAAAACGAGAATGGTTTTGTTTCTGCTTTCATAGTATTTTATCACAGCTAATGCGGTAAAAGTTTTTCCGAGGCCTACGCTGTCAGCAAGGATACAGCCATTATATTTTTCAAGCTTATTTATAATAGCAAGAACGGCGTCTTTCTGAAAGTTATATAACATACCCCATATCTTGCTTTCTTTAAAACCAGTAGCTTCATTAGGCAGAACATCTTCAGAGATATCTTCAAGAAATTCATTGAAGATGTTGTAGAGTGTAACAAAATAAATGAAGTCAGGGGAGTTTTCGGTGTAGGCAGTTGTGATATTGTCAATTACCTCATCAGTAACATCTTGCAAACGGGTTTTATCATTCCATAGCTCGTCAAACAGGTCGATATACGATGAGCTGAATGGAGTTTCAAACTTATTTATCATCAAATAGGCATTGTTTCCACGTTCACAACCAAGGTCAACTGTTGTAAATCCATTGACAGGCATATATGTTGTATCGTCAACATTTATGAATCCTGCCATATTGTCATTTGTTATATTTGATTTAAACGTTACCTTTTTCTTTATCCAATCTGCACATTCTTTAGCGATAGCTCTTTGGGTAAGTTCATTCCTAAGTTTTATTTCAAACTCGGTTCCATACAGGCTGCGTTCACGATTTAGCCTAGGAATATAGAACTCACGCTTTTCTTTTTTAGCCTTTTCATTAGTAAAAGTCGGCGAAGTAAAAATAAAACGCAGTTCATCAATAGATGTCAGCTGTTTCTTTAATTCCTGGAATGCATAGATTGAAAAGCAGGCGGCAGCAATGGAAATTTTACTGCCTTTTTTGATCTCGACAGATAAATCATCTTTAAGCGTATTGGTGATATTATTAATAATATTCATAGCATTTTTCTCCCCTATATTTAAAAAGACAACTTTAATATTCATTATACCACATAATCTACTCTTTTTCAATATAATAGGATAAAAACTTGGAATAATTTCACAATGAAAAAAAGACTTGTTTCAGCTTTTGCGTCAGGGAAGTTTCAATGCTCTCGTAAAGTACACGATAATCCTTTTTCCGTATGGCAGACATTGTAACAACAGGAACGCCGAGCTTTTCAGAAAGTGCGGCTGTATCAATGACAATGCCCTGACCCTTGGCTACATCTATCATATTGAGAACAAGAATGGCAGGGACTTTCATTCCAACGAAATCCGCCAGCATATACAGGCTGCGTTTTAACTGCGAGGCGTCAGCCATAACTACCACAAGGTCAGCGTTTCCTGCGGCGATATAGTCCCGTGTGATGACTTCCTCATCTGAGCCGGCGGAAAGAGAGTAGCTGCCTGGAAGGTTGGCGATTATCAAACGCTTGCCGTTCCATTTACATTCGCCCTCTTTTTGGTCTACCGTCTTGCCCGGCCAGTTGCCGACGTGTTGATGAGAGCCGGTCGTCATATTAAAAATAGTGGATTTGCCTGAGTTCGGCTGACCAAGCAGGGCGATAACGGGAGTGTTTCCGTCCTTTTTATAAAGCTGACTGCTGCCGTGGTACTTGCAGTTTTTGTTTGACGGACCGCTTTCACAGTTACTCATTTGTCGGCAACTCCCACCATACTTTTTTTACTTTCTTCACGACCGATTGCAACAAGTGTATCTCTTGCAAATATCAGAACAGGCTGTTTCTCATGATTCTGACACACCTCAATGGTACTGCCGCAGAGCAGACCCATTGAGGACAGTCGGTTGACTAAGCGGTTTTCTTCTTTTATCTCCAAAATGCAATACCGAATGCCAGCCGTTGCATCGGAAAGTGCTATCGCATTCATATTACTTCCTCCGATTCATTATTATGTAGTTAGTAAACTATAACTGCATAATAATGTACCACAAAAAAAGAATACTGTAAAATCCATTTACTGAATTTAAGCCCGTTTAGTAGCGAATCTAGTTTGTTGATGCTATAATAGTATTATGGAAATTCTAAGTCAAAAACCAATATTTCATAAAGGAGCCGAGGGACAGTTGGCTCTTTACACATTGGCACCTGGTATTCGACTTTCATTCAATGAGATTTACACAAGCAGCTGGGAAAAAGGAGACAGCTCAATCTTTGAAGAACGAATGCTGATAGTCAATTTTTGTATTCACGGCCGATGTGATGTTTCTCTCGCCAAAAATCGGTATGCCATTGTTAAGGAAAATCAAGTCTGCATAAGTACAGTAATGCCCACAAAGGATTTTTACTACCCCAGAAGTTTGTACGAGGGGATACAGCTTTATCTAGATCTTGATATTTTGCGTGATGAAAACGGACACCTATTTCACACGCTCACAGATAGCTATGGCCAAGGAGGCTGAAACGCTGATACTCATCGACTTGAAAACTCGCATAACGGCAAAAGAATTGGCGGAAAGATTCAGCGTTAGTGAGAGCAGTTTCAAGTTCTATGTGAAAGGTATCCTTGGCGACAGTTATCTGAATTGCTTCCGCAAGAAGAGAATGGAAAAAGCAGCTGAACTGCTGGAGACCACCAATCTCAAGGTCATCGAGATAGCAAGTGCGGTGGGGTATGAAAATCAAGGAAAATTCGCAAAGGTCTTGGCAGACAATTATGGTGTTTCTTCGCCGGAGTTTCGGAGGTTATCGAAGTAGGGGAGAGCGATAGAGTTTGTGCGGGGGTTGGGTTTGTATATGAAGATA
>ULXH01006720.1_pt1 | contig 21551 bp, 12 predicted proteins | sample 1961101 | NCBI WGS metagenome assembly ULXH01 (sample SAMEA4835833, study PRJEB28245) | human gut metagenome | biome: gut microbiome; material: fecal sample | place: Denmark | collected 2008 | reverse complement strand
TATTATATAAAATAATATTAATAATAGAATATTAATTAAACGACTCGATTTTTTTTCAAAAAATTCAAGTCGGGGGTTTTGGATAAATTTCATTTTTAGCGTCATATATAGAGAGGGTATCTATTGGTTTATCACTTATGTTTTATACAAAGATACACTAAGTACCCATAGCAAGTGCTACGGTTTATGGTAGCACCTGTAAAAAATGTATTATTAAAACTTAAATTTTAACGCTATGGTTTTTAAAAAAAACTGGAAAAGGAAATGGAAGGAGTAGAAGAGCTTCAACAGAATGTATCAACCACCACATCGGTATTTTTTCATCGACTGGCCGACAGCGTCGGGGTATCGTACAGGTCGATTCAGCGGTGTACTTCAATAGGATCAACAACGCTTGGCAAGCGTTTGAAGAACCCCAGTCTAAATTCGCTAACCAAAATTCTGTCTTATCTGCTACAAACGGGCGACCTCATGCTGCGCCTGCCTGCTATCTGCCGATTCATAGTAAGGGCTAAACGTGAAAACAAAATGATTGTAATGAGTCTGCGTAATCAGGACTCACCTCTACAGGATGGAGAAGAAATCATGCTGTTTCATATTCCGGAAGACCTTTCTGCATCTCGCAAACACCAATGTCTGCGTAATATGGCGAAGCGTAAAAACGCAAGAGAGATAAGTCCGATTCAAGCGCAATGTGATAAAAAACATGTTAATTTGTTAAAGGATAATAAAATATAGAAGAATTTTCGGTTTAAATCCGGATAAAATCGATTTTTTGCGTCTTATATATAGATTCTATAAAATCATCATTAAAAGAATGCGATTCGCGAAAAAAAGAATGTGGTGTTTCAAGTGAAAGAATACGAATGGACGGTTGAAGCATCGCATTCTTTTCTCGGTTTTATACGGTAAAAATATTGTTGGATAATATTACTGCTATGCTGTACACGTAGCAGATGTGACAAGGCGGTAGAATATTGGGCTAAAAAGAGTTTTTTGGGGTAGCGTAAGTTGAGGCGGTGTGGGATTGTCGGTTCTTGTCGTACGAGTTTTGCGGCATAGGGGATTACTCTGTGCAGTAAGGCTTGTTCTCTAAAGTTGTTTCTGTGTAATTGATTGTCTTTTTGCTGTTGTTAAAGTGTTTTATTTATATGATGCTCTAGTGCTTTGGTGGTAATAAAATAGAGTGGTATCTTATTAGATTCCCAATAAATCTTGTTTTTTAATTAGAATTGGCTCAAATGACACGGCTGTGGTTTTTTTGTTGATTTAGATTAAATAAAAATGAAAAGAAATTACTATTTTTGCTTTTTAGAACATAGTATTATGGACAATTTATAGTTGTGTAATAGTGTTTTTTGCTAAAACAGATTTAAATTGATGCCAGTTCTAAGGTATATGATGTAAGAAGTTTATGAATAAGATGAAAAAGTATAAATTTGTAGATTTATTTGCTGGAGCTGGTGGGTTGTCAGAAGGTTTTATTCGAGCCGGATTTGAGCCGATTGCCCATATTGAAATGGATCATCATGCGTGTGATTCATTAAGAACACGTGCGGCATTTCATTACTTAAAAGCAAATAACAAACTATCAATATATGAACAATATTTAAGAACTAAAAAAGAAAAGACTAATGGCTCATGGCTTTGGAACCAAGTACCAAAGAATGTGATTGATACAGTTATAGAAGAAGCTATAGGTGATGTTACTATCAATGGTATTTTTGAGAAGGTTGATAAGCTATGTAATGGAGCAAAGGTTGATATTGTAATCGGAGGTCCTCCATGTCAAGCGTATTCGGTAGCAGGAAGAGCTAGGTTAGGTAAGAAGATAGAAAAAGACCCACGAAATGACTTGTATAAGTATTATGTAAGGTTCTTAGATCGATATAGCCCTGAAATGTTTGTATTTGAGAATGTTTTAGGAATACGGACTGCAAAAAATGGTGAACCATTTATGGATTTACAAAGACTCGTTAAAGAACTTGGTTACGAAATTATGCCTGTAGAGCAAGTTGCATCTGAACATGGCGTATTGCAGAAGAGGCATAGGATGATTATTGTCGGCTGGAAAATTAATCGTCCGGGAAGCGATATTCCAACTACTTATGCTTACCCTTATCTCGAAAAAGAAGAAATGCCATATACAATAATGAGGGATTTATTTTGTGATTTACCCGAGCGTAAGGCTGGTGAAGGTGAGTTATGTGGAGTGGTAGAGTACACAAAATCCTTAGGTGAAATGGAATATCTTCGAAAGTCTGAAATAAGAGGGACTCTTAACTTTACCACACAACATATAGCTAGGCCGACAAATGCAAATGACAGAGAAATATATAGGCAAGCAGTGCTTATGTGGCAGTCAGGTGAAAGATTAAATTACGCAAAGCTTGATCCTTCATTACAGAAGCATAAAAACAAAGAAACATTCAAAAATCGTTTTTGTGTTGTTGATCCCAACGGTGTGTGTCATACAGTTGTTGCTCATATAGCTATGGATGGTCATTATTATATCTATCCTAATAATCATCCGACTATTGATAATGTTCGTTCAATAACGATAAGAGAAGCCGCAAGAATACAATCATTTCCCGATGATTTCTTCTTTGAAGGAAGTCGAAGTGCAGCGTTTAAGCAAATTGGAAATGCCGTGCCAGTTGTTTTGGCAGAGAAGATTGGTTTAAAAATAAAAGATTTTCTAACAAATGAGGATAAATTACGAAAACCTTAAAACGGCAAAAGCTATACCATGTGCCGCTTCAATGATTGAAACGTTTCGAGCTATTGGTTACAATGTAGAAACGGCTGTTGCTGATATAATTGACAATTCTATATCAGCAGGTGCTAAGAATGTATGGGTTACAAGGCTTTGGCGAGGAGATAAATCAATCATAACCATTAAAGATGATGGGTGTGGTATGAGTAGTCAAGAAATTGTTGATGCTATGAGACCTGGTGCTCAGAATCCTTTGGAAGAACGTTCAAGAACAGACTTAGGTAGGTTTGGCCTTGGACTTAAAACCGCTTCTTTTTCGCAATGTAGGAGGCTAACTGTATTCAGTAAAAAAAAAGACCAATGTGCTTGTTGGACTTGGGATTTAGATTATGTAGCTCAAACAAATGACTGGGATCTTTTGCAATGGATGCCAGATGATTTAGATGAGACTCTTGATGATGTTGAACATGGAACTATGGTCATCTGGTCTGAATTGGACAAGGTCGTTAAGAATGGTACTTCAGAAACTGATGTTAATGCAAAAGAGAAATATTCTAAAGCTTTAGATCGTGTGCGTCAGCACATTGCTATGACCTTTCATCGGTTCATAGAAGAAAAAACATTGAAAATATTCTGGTGCGGGCATGAAATAAAACCTTGGAATCCTTTCTGTGAGAATGAACCTAAAACCCAATATAGGCCAACAGAAATTATTCCTGGAGGAGTTAAGGTTAAAGGTTATGTACTGCCGCATAAAAGCGACTTTTCATCCGAGCAAGCTTATGTTACAGCCGAGGGAATGAATGGATGGCCAGCGCAGCAAGGATTTTATGTATATAGAGGTAAACGACTTTTGATGGCAGGAGATTGGCTTGGCTTATTTAGGAAAGAGGAACACTACAAGCTTGTTCGTATTCAAATAGATATTCCTAACACCTTAGATAGTGAATGGCAAATCGATATAAAAAAATCCAAAGCATTCCCTCCGATGCAATGCAGGAATCAACTTGAGGCATATGCCAAAAGCGTTAGAAATCTTGGATGCGAAGTCTATCGCCATAGAGGTAAAATCCTAAAACAACGAGCAGGTCAATGTTTTCAGCCTCTATGGAGTGAAAAGAAGAAAGACAATAAGTGGTCTTTTGTTATAAATAGAGATCATCCGATGATTAAACAGCTTAAAGATATGGCCTATACTGATTCTGATAAAGCAATTAATTATTTATTACGGTTTATAGAAGAGACTATTCCAGTAAAGACCATATATATAAACGAAGCCAAAGGTGATGAGTCTCACAGAGAACCATTCGAAGGTAGTGATACTTCTGCTATAAAGGAGTTAGTTACAACAATGTATAAAAACCTTATGGCATCAAACATGACGTCAAAACAAGCTAAAGCATATTTGATGACCATAGAACCCTTAAATTCATTTGAAGAACTAATAGAGCAATTATAATATGGAAGAGCTGTATAAAAAAGCCTTAAATATCTGTCAACTTTTCATTGGGCCAGTAGCAATTGTTACAGATGAACAAGTTAACAAAGCTATAGAACAAATATCTTATATGCCTGATTTTAAAGTTTTAGACAAAAAAACACTAAAAAAGAAAGTACTTGCTTTTTATGGAGTAAGAATTCAGGCCTTTCAAATCTTAGAAGGTAACGATAGACGCTTGCCTTGGCTTAAAGAATTCAAAGCAAATAAGAACTCAAATTGGGAATTCTGGACAAGATATAGAAGATTTCTTTCAGAGCAAAAGGGATATGCGCCTGCTGTTATAAATCAATTAGATGATATTTCTGATAGAATATTAGATAATCTATTTAATCCACGATTGTCTAATATTTCAATCGCAAAAAAAGGGCTTGTTGTTGGTCAGGTACAATCTGGAAAAACCGCAAATTACACTGGATTGATTTGTAAGGCAGCAGACGCAGGGTTTAACTTTATCATTGTGTTAGCTGGTATTCATAATAACCTTAGAAGCCAGACACAAAGTCGAATTGATGAAGGCTTTTTAGGATTCGACACTCAATACGAGCGTGCGTATTCCATGAATTCAACAACCAAGATAGGTGTCGGGCTTATACCTGGATTTGATTCAGCTATAGCAAACTCATACACAACTAGTATAGATAAAGGCGATTTTAATAGTAGAGCTGCAAATACTGCTGGTTTTAATTTTAATGCGCCACAGCCTATCATTCTTGTAGTAAAGAAGAATGCGGCAGTATTAGATCGGCTTTATAGATGGCTATATGCCCAAAGTTCTGGTAAGAAAATCTCTAGTAAGTCTCTATTATTAATCGATGACGAGGCAGATAATGCATCTATAAACACAAATAAGGATAAAAATACTGACCCAACAACAATTAATAAAAACATTAGAAAAATTATAGATCAATTTAACCGTTCTGCTTATGTAGGTTATACAGCTACTCCGTTTGCTAATATATTTATAGCGCAAGACAAAACGGATTTATTTCCGAGGGATTTCATAATCAATTTGCCGGCACCTGATAATTATATTGGTCCGGAGAAAGTTTTTGGTACATCATCTGATGTTTCTGAAGAAGATGGTGACGTATTACCTATTGTCGTGCCTATTGAAGATTATAAGGATTTTGTTCCTGATAGCCACAAAAAAGCAGATAAGTTACCTGTAAAGGATGATATACCAAATTCTCTTAAACTTGCAATAAAGTGCTTTATATTGACATGTGCGATAAGAAGAGCTAGAGGACAAGAAAATAAGCATAATTCTATGCTTGTACACGTATCAAGATATCAAGTTTGGCAGAACCATATTCGAGACATTGTAAAGGAGCAGTTTAGCTATTACAAACAAGAGATTGAGGCAAATGATCCAGCTGTTTTAGCAGAATTTCGTGCTTTATTAGAGGGAGAAGTGAAAGGATGTCCTTCTTATAAGCAAGTAACAGAGCAAATAATGGAATCACCAAATCTATCAAAAGTAGATTCTAATCTTAAGGTTCATTCTTGGGATGAAATTCAGCCTTTGCTATATCAAGCCGTTCAAAAGATTGAGGTTAAATCAATAAATGGTTCTTCTGGTGATGTTGTTGATTACCAGCTTAATTCAAAGACTGGCATCTCTGTTATAGCAATTGGTGGTGATAAATTATCTCGAGGTTTAACACTAGAAGGTCTTTCTGTTAGCTATTTCTTGAGGGCATCAAAAATGTATGATACACTTATGCAGATGGGTAGATGGTTTGGATACAGACCGGGGTATGTAGATTTATGCCGTTTATTTACAAGTAGTGAGCTTAATGAATGGTATAGACATATTGCAATAGCTTCTTCTGAATTGCTAGATGAATTTGATTATTTGGCGGAATCAAGAAGTACACCGGATACTTACGGATTAAAGGTTCGTACACATCCTGGATGCCTTCAAATTACAGCTCTTAATAAAATGCGAGATTCACGTGAAATACAAGTGTCATGGGCTGAACGACTGATTGAAACATATCAGTTACCGCTAGATAAGAATCAGAAAAATAGGAATCTTGTCGAGACGGAAAATTTCCTTAGCAAATTAGGAAAGCCTGCAATTGCAAACGAGAACTATCTATGGACTAACGTTTCTTATTCTGATGTATGCGAATACTTTAGGAGTTTTAACGTAGCGGCAGGGCTTAAGAAAGTAAATATGGACTTGATATGTGAGTATATTCAAGAACTTGTTTCAAAGGGAGAGCTTACGAATTGGAGTGTTGTTATGATGAATAAGACAGCAAGAGCAAAAGCCGGGGAGTCTATTAAAGAGTATACATTCTGTGGATTATACAAAGTTTCATGTTTTAATCGTAGTCGAGCTGTTGATTCAAGTAATTATAAAACGTATTTCATTAGAAAGAATCATATTGTTGGTAATCCTAGTGATGAATTAATTGATCTTGATAAAGATTTATTAAATAAAGCTCTAGAAGAAACAGTTGAATTAAACAAGGCGAAAGGAAATGAATGGAAACACCCATATCCGCAACCTATTGTAGTTAGGTCAAAATATAGACCAATAACTCAGCCATTACTTATAATTTACCCACTAAATCCAGAGTTTGCAAATGTAAAAGATGAGAATGGAGTTATAGTTCCTGGCACAACTGTTTTTACGTCTAACGATGACCCTTTTGTTGGTTTTGCTATTTCATTTCCACACACAAATACAAATTGTGCTATATCTTATCAGGTAAATATGATAGCAGAATATGCAGATATAGAAGATAATTTTGATAATGATAATGACAATACCTATGACGAATAAGATATCACTACAAGACATATGGGTAAATTTGAAAGCTAACAATAGCTTTGGATTTGTCAAAAGGCTATATAATAGTGACTTTAATGCGAATGTTTATGTAACTTATAAATCTCCGCAGAATATTTATGGAATCGGCGTGTCATTTAATCAAAATATTAATGTAGATATATCTTCTTTTGATGGACTCAAGGAGTTAAATGTAGTACTAATAGATGATACATCTTTGCTTGGAAATAAGATGTTGTGTATTCAATTAAATGACAAAAATAATCTTTATATATTTGCTTCGCTGTGTGAATATTTAATTGATTCTATAGCAAATATTTCAGACGAAAAGCTACTTGTTAAAACTATTTTAAATCAACTAGCAAGTTGGCGTAATCTTTTTGGGAGTCACAAAAGAAAGGATTTGTCAGAAAATGAACAATTAGGGCTATTCGGTGAATTGTCATTCCTGAAATTCATGTTGCAATCATTCCCTACAAAGAAAAAAGAAGTGCTGCTTACATGGGTGGGGGCTGAAAAATCCAATAAAGATTTCCAAGGTCATGAGTGGGCTGTAGAAGTTAAGTCTTCCATTAACAAGAATAACAAAGTCACTATCCATGGTGAGACACAACTTGATCAAGATGAATTTGAGTACTTAATATTGTGTAACTATGTAATTGACAGAAATAATATCTATGGTACTACATTGCCTCAATTAATTGACGATATAGAAGCATTATTGAAACAAGACATAATTACTATGAATTATTTTATGGCAAGAATGCAACTTGTTGGATATTATCAAGAAGATAGAAGCAAATATGAACTTAGACATTATAACATCAAGAAAAGAGATTTATACAATGTTACATCAGGCTTTCCGAGAATAGTACAAAACGATTTAAGGAAAGGAGTACATGATGTAAATTACGCTATTATGCTTGACGTATGTGGCTCATTCTTAATATCAGATGTTAAATTATTAAAAGTGATTGAACAGTTATGAATCAAGTGGATAAATTTTATTCCTCGTTCATGCAAGAAATCGTTTCTAGACAACTTGCAAATGAAGATGGGGAGACTCAGGAGCAAGCATTTACACGTTATGTTCTAGACTTGTTATCTGATGCAGGGGAAACTGAAAATGCAGCAGTAGCATTTGATGAGAAAGCTTTAGGAACACCAAAGCAGCATAAAATAAATGGTTTTGCAATTTCAGATAACTACGAAACTATTGACTTGTTTATCTCTTTATATGAGCCAGAGGGGGATATATATACGGTTCTGAAAAGTGATGTAACAAGAGCGGCTACACGCATTACAAATTTTTTTAGGAAAGCAATTTATGATGATTATGTTGATGAAGTGGCTGAATCATCTGAAATTTTTGAATTCGCTCACACTTTGGCTAATTACCAAGAATTGAAGGATAATTTAATTCGTGTAAATGTGAGTATTTTGACAAATGGAGCATATAAAGGAGACATTCCTGATAATTCCGAAATTAGCGGATATAAAATCTTTTATAAGGTAGTTGATATCAATTATATATATCAAATTTCTGAAGAGTCACGCGTTCCTATTGAAATTAATTTTAAGGATGAAGGTTTCCTTGTTTCATGTTTGCCAGCTCCATCTGAAAATTCAGATTATCAGGCATATATAGCTATTGTGCCAGGCGCTTGTTTGGCGGATCTTTATGAACGTTTTGGCGCACGATTATTGGAACAGAATGTACGCTCTTTCCTGCAATTTACAGGAAAGATTAATAAAGGAATCAGAGAAACTATAAAAAAAGAACCACATATGTTTCTTGCATTCAATAATGGTCTAGCTGCTACAGCTGATCATATTGAATTAGATGATGATAATAGATATATTACGAAAGTGTCTAATTTGCAAATCGTCAATGGAGGTCAAACAACAGCTTCAATATATCACACATATAAAAAAGATAAAGCAGATATATCTGGAATTTATGTTCAAGCTAAAATATCTGTAATAAAACGAATTGAAGAATACAATGATATAGTATCTCGTATATCTCGATATGCAAATACTCAGAACAAGGTAAACGATGCGGACTTTACAGCGAATAATCCATTCCTTGTTGCTGTTGAAAAACTTTCTCGTTATATGCTTACGCCAAGAATAGAAAGTTCTACAAATCAAACATATTGGTTCTTTGAAAGAGCAAGAGGTCAATACAAGAATCTTAGACAAAAGGAGGGATTTACTAAAGTTCGTCAGAAGGCATTTGATTTGAAATATCCTAAAAACCAGATGTTTACAAAAGTTGAGCTCGCTAAGTATGTAAACGCATATTCAGAGGTTTATGAGGGTAAAAAGCTTGTCATAGGACCGCATATTGTTGTGCGAGGAAATGAGAAAAACTTTGCTAAATACATTAATAATAATTTACCAAGTACTTTGAGTAAAATCAATAATATATATTATGAGGATGTGATAGCTAAAGCAATCTTATTTAGAACCATGGATAAGCTCTATGGAACTAAAAAGTCTGAAACATATATTGGTGAATTAAAGCAAGTTGTTGTTCCTTACACAATATCTTTATTGACAATACTAACTAATGGCCGTGTAAATCTTTACAAAATTTGGAAAGAACAAACAATTTCAAAACAGCTGTCAGTTTTCTTATATGATTTAATGAAGCAGGTAAATGACTTTATATTAAATGAGTCTCCAGTTTCACATTATATTGAATGGTCAAAGAAAGAGGAATGCTGGGATAAAATTAAGTCACATACATGGGCTTGTAATATATTGGATATTGAAGATGATTTGATTGATGAACATCATCCAATCGTTCGTAAAGAAATATCTTTTGGAGATAAGAATAGTGATACAGCTGAACATGATATGCAAATAATCAAATCTATTCCATATAAGCTATGGTCTAAAATCTCTGAATGGGGTAGAGATACTAATTGTTTGTCTATTAATTACCAATCAGCTGCGATGGATATTGCTCATAAACTAAAATTTAATCACAAGTTTAGCGATGCAGATGTACATCGTGCAATGGGTATATATGATATAGTATGCGAGAAAAATATCGATTTACTATTTGAAGCAGATCAGTTGGCTATCCAAGAAGAGCCCAAAACTGCATCTACGACAACAGAGGAAAGTGAAGTCTTAAATCTAATAACCATAGATTTAGTAAAAAAAATGGTTGATTGGGATAGACGGAAACGGATTCTTAAGGATTGGCAGTGGAAAGTCATGGATGACGTTGTAAAGGGCAAGAAACAACTTGATGATAGATTGAAATTTGGTATCTATGCGAATCTAAAAAGACTACGTAGCATGGGATTCCCTGATTAAATTTATATAGCTTGTGATAATGATTATTTGTATAAATATGACAGGCTATATAAAATATGTCATGGATGAATACTCTGAGGGTGAAGAACCTAAATCGGCACGCAATTATTTCTTCTTTTGCTTTGGCGAGCCTATGTTCGCTACCGCAGAGTGAGTGAAGGATTTTAAAGAGTAATTATTTATAGTATTACTGTTCATGCTGGTAAGTATTGGAGTCATGTAACTGAAAACCACATCATGCCATCGTTTTGTGAAAAATAAAATTCCTACCTTTGCAGTAACTACAACTGATGGGTTATGGACAAGATGACAAAAGAGCAGCGGCATCGCTGTATGGCGGCAATACATAGCAAAGACACCAAACCGGAAATGCTGGTGAGGAAGTACCTCTTTGCACGTGGTTTCCGCTATAGGCTGAATCATCCTCGCTTGCCGGGTCGTCCGGATATTGTGCTTCGCAGGTATCGCACGGTGATATTCGTGAACGGGTGTTTCTGGCATGGACACGATGGGTGTAAGGCTTATGTCGTACCCAAATCGAACGTGGAGTTTTGGAAGGCGAAGATAGAGCGCAACAGGCAGAGGGATAAGGAGCAGCAGAGGCGACTTGCGGAGATGGGGTGGCACTGCATAACGGTGTGGGAGTGCCAATTAAAGCCGAAGGTGCGACAGCGGACACTGGGATCGTTGGCTTTTACGTTGAATGAGATTTTTCTGAACGACCGCAAGGTGAGGACTTACCGTATGCCCGAAACCGTTTGTGCCGAAGCTGCGGAGCCTGATGACGCTATAGGTTATGGGGTGGATAAAAAACAGTTGCCTCTTGATCCGGGTGGACTAAAAGGCAAACTGGAGCATTAGAGTATTTATAGACTGTCCCTTCACAGGGATGATTGAGTTCGGTATTTCTTCATGTTTATTTTGCGATGTTCAGCAGTCGTAAGTTGTTGAGCACCATGTTTTGGGCTGTCTGCTGAATGTATTCGGCCTGCTCTGCCTGTAAGCCCTTTGTGTATGCCGTTTGGTAGGGCTTCTGATGTATGGCGCTGAAGATTACATTAGCTGCCAAATAGGTACCTAATGGCGAAGGGTGTGTGCTGTCTTGAGCATAAAGAACATAGTCGGGGCGTTCTCTGCGTACCTGCTGCCATGCCATTCCCACGGGAGCGCACCAAGCACCGTTGGCGTAGGTCATTTCAAGGTAGCTGGTTTTCAGTCGCTCCTGCATCCCGGTGTACGAATCGATTAGCGGATAGTTGGGCACCGGAGTCTGGCATCCGTATTTATGTCCCCATGTCATATAGAACACCACGTGCGCCTTAGGGCTGTACGCATGCACCAGGCTATCCAGTGTATGAGCGTACAGATAAGTATCTTCTGCTACCATGTGTGTAGGTTTAGCCGGAGCTTCGCTTTGCTCTTGCAGGATTACATAATCCCAGTTGCCCTCTTTAATCTTGGCTATGGTTTCTTTATCCTTCAGGTGCCTCTCGAAAGAGAAGCCTCCCTTCAGACTTGCCCTGTACGACAGCTTCAGCCTCTGGCTTTCGGCTATTTTCTGTACATCATCTGGCAGGTTATTGAAATAGGTGTAGCTATTGCCAATGAATAACACCCGTATAGAGTCGTTAGCGTCTTTTGCCGATGCAGTGCTGATGCATGCGCATAGAAATAATAGTGCTGTAAATAGTTTCTTCATAATGGTAAAACGAAAAAGGTTCATGTAATAAGGTTTTTTATCGGCTCCAAAGTTAGAAGATTTCGGCAAAACATGAATTGTTATCCTTGCCTAATGTGAGTAAAGGATGTGTTTTTTCATGCCAGATATGTTTAATCGCTATAGAATTTGTTGAATAGGGTTAGTGGGAGAGAGCTTTTTAATTCAAATAATAGAAGTTGTAAGGTGTATTGGTTAATCATAATCAAATCTGTCAAGCATTTCTAGAAAAAGTAGGAAATAAAGCATATAGCTTTGAATAATTAAGTGTATAACTTTGCTGATTCTGAAAGAGAACTCGTATATTTGTAATATTATTACGGATTTTAATGTTATCTTTATGATTGTACAGTTTTCAGTTGGCAATTATTTGTCGTTTAAAGAGCTGTCTACCCTCTCTTTGGTAGCTACTAATTTGAAGGAGGCAGCTATATCGGACATCGACTCTATGACGGAAATGGGGGATGCTATCCCTGCAGTACTTCATGGAGCTGCCGTTTATGGTGCTAATGCATCGGGTAAATCAAACTTTGCTAAAGCGTTTTCAACTTTCAAATGGCTTGTAGTAAATTCTATGAAAGAGCTTCAGGCTGGCGAAATGCTGAATGTGGAGAGCTTTATGCTCAATGCTACGACTGCCCACGAGCCGTCGGTGTTTGAGATAGTGTTTTGTAATACCACCCACATTTTTCGATATGGCTTTGAGGTTGATAATAAGAAGGTGTATAAGGAGTGGCTGTATCGTAGAAACAACAAGAAGCGTGCAAAAGAAGTGGAGTTGTTGTATCGTGAGGAAGATACGTATAATGTTCATCCGTCGTGTACGATAGCGAAAAATCTTATCGCCAACAAGATGGTGCGCTCTAATGCTCTGCTTGTTTCTGTTGCTGCGCAATTCAATGATGAGACGGCTGTAAGCATTGTGAATTGGTTGAACGATACGTCAATCATCACCACTCATGACGATGACGTGATGTGGAAACGAGCGGCTATCAAGTTAGATGACCCGAAGATTCGTAAGCGTATAGTCGATTTCTCACGCTTTGCCGATTTGGGTATAGAGGATATATATAAGGTTAATGATGAGGTGGTTAGTAGTCATGTGCAGTATGATGACGAAGGGAAAGAAACCCAGGCCGTTTCATTCCCGTTCGAGAGTAATGAGTCTGAAGGAACCATCAAATACTTTCAGTTGGCCTATCCCATTATTGATGCGTTGGATAATGGCAAGCGCTTGGTGATAGACGAGATTGACAGCAAGATGCATCCTAAGCTGACGAGTAAAATAATTGAGCTATTCAATTCTAAGGCTACTAATCCCAATCGCGCTCAGTTGATATTTACCATTCACGATACAAATATATTAAGTGCCAAGATCTTACGCAGAGATCAGGTTTGGTTTACGCAAAAAGATGCTTATGGTGCTACAAAGTTGTATTCTCTTGCCGACTATAAGGTTAGAAACAATGCGTCTTTTGAGAAAGAATACCTTGAGGGCAAGTATGGAGGAACGCCCATTATCGGTGATTTTTCAAAGTTGTTCGTCTGATGCCATATCGAGAGCCAGAAAGATTCTGGCTGAGTTTGGAAATACATCGCCATCGCTTGCTGTATCTTCAACAACAGTGTTCAAACTTGTTGAAGAGTTGAATCGGTTTATATAAGCTATTTGTGAATGACAAGATGAGAAAGCAACGATAGAGTTGTTGGTATAAAAACGATAGGGTGACAAAACAGCGTGTTTTAAGATTGCTGTTTATGTCACCCTATACGGTCAGTTATTAGTGATTGAGTTTTAGTCTGGCAATCGGATTAATAGTTAGGATTCTGAACCAAAGTGCCACGTGTTTCACGTATTTCGTAAGTTGGGATAGGGTAGAGTTCATGCTTACCTGCCTCAAAATACTTTCCGGCTGCCCAAACGTATTTCTTCAGTGTGCCATCGGCAACGGCAGCGGTGAACTTATCGTTGAACTCTTTGATGGTTGATGCCAGTTTGTTCCAACGGATAAGGTCGAAACGGCGGAAGCCTTCGAAGCATAATTCTCTAGCTCGTTCTACGAACAGATACTTCTCTACGCTTTCTTTGCTAGGGAAGTTGGCCATTGTAAAGTCGATGTCGGCATTTGCGGTTGTAGGATTGTAACCATAAGCTCTTCTGCGTACTTGGTTCAGACACTCTAAACCAAGGTTGTCTAGCTGACCTTCGGCTTCGGTTACTGCTTCGGCATACATCAGCAACACGTCAGAGTAACGCAGTAAGATAAAGTTGATATCCATGTTTTCCAAGTCTTTCGGAGGACCGGGAATCCAGTTTCTGCGCCATTTGCCTGGTGCCCAGTTGTAGCTTTCGTTACGATTGATTTCTATGAATTTATCTTGTGCATTAATCTTGAATGTAGCGATAGCTGTTTCTCGGCGGGCATCACCTTGTTCATACAAGTCGTATGCAAAGCAAGAGGTTTTGATGAATGAGTTTCCAAGGCCGAATGAAGAGTTACGATTGATTTCCGGAGAGTTGTATGAACCAATTTTACTACTGTGGTCGCTTTCTCCCGATGGGTTGAAGAACTGAACCTCATACATTACTTCGCTTGGATCCATGATGCCTTCGCATACGTTCTTAAATACTTTTTCGTAGCTATTGTTTAGCTTATGACGATGTGAATTAATCAACTCTGCACAAACTTCTTTTGCTTTCTTATAGTAATCAAGATACTTTTCGGGGCGCTCCATCTTACCGTTTTGATGCAGTGAGTAACCTGCACGATACAGATAGGCACGTGCCAGTAAGCCCATTGCAGCTCCCTTAGATGGGCGACCTTCGTATGAACTGACTTCATTATACCAAGGCAGGTCTTTGACAGCTTCTTCCATATCGGTGATGATTTGGTCGTACACTAATTCTTTGTCGGTACGTGTAACAGCAAAGTTTTCTGTCTTGTTTGATGCTGTAAGTTTCAAAGGAACATCGCCCCACATACGTACTAGGTCGAAGTAGCAGATGGCACGCAGAAGTTTAGCTTCGGCTATCAAGCGGTTGAATGATTCTTTGGCTGCATCGTTTGGCAGTTCTACTCGGTCTTTATTGGCCATGATACGGTTTACTCGGTCTATACCTGTGTAGTAATAACCCCATGCTTGCTCTAGCCAACTGTGTGCAGGGTAGATATTGTAGTGACCAAGGTCGCGTGCGGTATGTCCGATGCCCGAACCTTTAATGTGGCTGATGTCGGTATCGCAGTCGCTAACCAACATAAAGTGTCCGTATGTCATTTTCTGGCTTAGTACTTCGTATGCACCGTTAACCGCTTGCTCTAGTTGGGTTATGTTGGTGTAAAAGTTTTGCTCGTCATAGAAGTCGTAGGTCTTTTCTGCAAGAAAGTCTTCGCATGATGTAAACAGGAATGCTGTACAGAGCAGTCCCATTGCCATGCCTATAAATCTATTATATAATGTTTTCATAATCTAGTAGTATATGATTTAATTATTAGAAAGAAATGTTAGCTCCAAATACAACCGAAATAGCCGACGGATAAGCTCCCCAGTCGATGCTTGGTGTTAATCCGTTGTTAGCGCAGGTATTGACTTCTGGGTCATAGCCAGAATACTTGGTGAAAGTGTGCAGGTTATATCCGGTAGCATAGAAGCGTACGTTAGAGAGTTTAATCTTTGTAACGAGGCTCTTAGGCAATGTATATCCTAAAGATATATTATTGATCTTAAGGAATGAACCATCTTCTACATAACCAGAGTGGAAGCTAAGGTTTGAGCTACCGTCTATTGATACGTAATGTCTGTCTTTGTTTACAGCGGCAAGTTGCTCTGGGTCATTGAAGATGTATTCTCCTTTATCGTTCATTACTGTAAATCTATCCAGCGCTTTGTCTTTCAGTGTATTTCTCCAGCGGTTGTTGAACTTAGTGTAATACATCTGGTTTGCTCCATAAATTTTGTTTCCGATAGAGAAGTTCAAGAATACGCTCAAGTCGAATCCTTTCCATGTAAAGTTGTTTGTTAAACCACCGTAGAGTTTAGGGTTGGCGTTACCGATAATGGTTCTGTCTTCTTCGGTAATCATACCGCTGTTGTCGGTGTCTTCAAATTTCCAATATCCTGGTTTTGGATAATTGTTCTTATCGTAAGGGATACCTTCTTTGATGATGTATTTTTTATTTGTTGCATCGTATGTAAAGTCGTCTACCGAGTATGTGCCCAGCAAGCGGTAGCCATACATCTGACCTAAAGGTTCTCCTACGCGAATCATATAGTCGCTCTTGTTGAACTCGGAGGTCTGTGCCCAGTTAGACATAAGCTCCATGTAGTTGGTGTTATACAGGGCTTTTACTTTGTTTTTGTTGTGCGATAAGTTCAAAGTAGTGCTCCAGCTAAAATTCTTGTTCTGAATGTTATGAGTGGTAACAGTTACTTCGATACCCTTGTTGTTGGTTTTACCTGCATTAATCATCATTGATTTGTAGCCCGAAAGTAATGGCACTGGGGCATCTAGCAACAAGTCTTTTGTATCAATGTTATAGATATCCATACCTACCTGAATGCGTTCATTCAAGAATCCCATGTCGATACCGAAGTTGGTAGTGACGTTTGTTTCCCATTTCAAATCAGGGTTTTGCAACTGTTTGCTTACGAAGCCTGAAGCTGTGCTAGATCCGTTATACGGAATCCAAACAGAACCCATCTTTGAAAGGCTTAAATAGTTGTCGATTTTATTGTTGCCGGCTGTACCGTAGCTCAGTCTCACTTTCAGGTTAGAGAAAATATTCAGGTTTTTGATGAAATCTTCTTCCGAAGCTCTCCATGCGAAAGAGGCTGCCGGGAAAACACCCCATTTGTGGTCATTACCAAATTTGCTTGAAGCATCGGCACGGACAGATGCCGCAAACAGATACTTCTCTTTGAAGTTGTAGTTGGCACGCATAAAGTACGACAGCATTCTGTCGCTTTCCAGGCGTGTGATTACTTTGTCGGGGCTTGCTCCTAATGACATATCGGCCAGACCGAAGTTGGTGCCTTCAAACTGACGAGCTCCTGCTCTGAGATAATCGCTTTTGTTCTGAATGAATTCCTGTCCGCCTACTACTGTAAGGTGATGCTCGGGGTTGAACACTTTGTCGTAGGTGATGACGTTGTTGTACATAAAGCTTTGCTGCTCTTGGATGGTTTTCCATCCGTAAGGAGCTCCTGAGTTCTTTGCTTGTTTTGAGCGTTCAGTGTAGAATACATCGTTGTTGATGGTACGTTTACGTACTCCTACAGTGGCACGGTAAGATAAATCTTTAGTGATCTTAATCTGTACGTCTCCGTTTATAGAAAGAATGCGGTTGCGCTTGTTTTTTAATTCGCTTTCTACAGAAGCTATAGGGCTTTGCATCTGGCTAGCACCTTCAAGCAGAAGTACAGGGTCGTCATCGTCAATAAGAAGCTGACCGTCGTCGCCATTCTTTCCGATAGTAGGTCTGTACTGAATAACATGCTGCATACGGCTGTATGAGCCACCTTCCTGAAGGCTTCCTAAACCTTCTGTCTTTTCGTCGATGTAGCTCATGTTTGTTGAGAAGTTAAGCCATGAAACAGGCTCCTGATGCATTTTCAAACGGAAGTTATCTCTTTTCAGACCGCTGCCGTACCATATACCTTTATCGTCGACATGTGTATATGTAACCATGTATTGTGAAGTCTTGCTACCTCCGCTGATAGTGAATTTATGCTGCTGGGTAGTAGCCGAGTGATTCTCGAATATTTCTTTCTGCCAGTCGATGCCTTGACGGTTGCTGTATAATGCGTCGAATTCATCCCATGTACCATAGGTAGGAATTACAAAATCGCGCATAACGTCGGGCGAGTCGATAGCACGTTCATACTCAAGACGTACAAAGTCGGCTACGTTGAGCACATCATATTTCTTATTTACCTTCTTGAAACCGATGTACATGTCATAGCTAATATTGAATTTTTCGGCTTTACCGCCTTTGGTTGTAATCAAAATTACACCGTTAGCACCTCTGGCACCATAAATAGCTGTAGACGACGCATCCTTTAGAATGTCGATAGATTCGATATCGCTCGATTCAATTCCTTTCAGTCCGTCTTCGCTAGGGAAACCGTCGATGATATAAAGTGGTTCATTGCTCTGTGTGATAGATGTTCCGCCACGTACCTTGATAGATACTTCGGCATCGGGTGAGCCTTGAGAACGGATAATCTGTACACCGGCTACTTTACCGCTCAGTGCCTGAGATACATCTGTAATGGGTACTGCTGCCAGTTCCTTAGAGCCTACAGACGAAACAGAACCAGTAAGGTCTCTTTTCTTAACGGTAGCGTAACCAATGGTTACTACTTCGTCGAGTACAAGCGCGTCGGCTTGCAGAGTTACATTTATAATGCTTTGTCCGTTGACTTTTACTTCTTTGGTAGTCATACCAACATACGAAAATACTAGAATGTCTTTCGCTGCATTGTTTACTTTAAGAGAGAATTTACCTTCGGCATCTGTAATGGTTCCCACTCCTGGAGCGCCTTTTAGTGTGACGCTACCACCAATTACTTCGTACCCTTCACCGTCGAGTACTTTACCTGTAACTACGACGCTTTGTGCATACATAGCCATACTTACAAAAGTAAGGATACCAATAATCAATCCTTTGATTTTGTACATAATGTAATAATTTAAGTTTAACAATTAATATTTCGTTTTATTTAAGAGAGTTTTCTCTCTGTGTTTTCATGCTTTGTACGTCGATGTGTGTTTTTTGTTCGCGTTATTAGATTTGTTTTTAGTTGCTCTAAAGATAGGCGATTTCTATTAATGGCTGATTTTAGACAAGTTCAATGTAAAATAAGAAATGTGTTTTTAAATGCTAGATATGTCTAACAACTATTAAATATGTTGAACTGCATGAGTGTTGAGCCAGTAAACATGCCGTTTGGGTGGTTTCTGAAGCTATTTGTTGCATACCTCGTGCTTTTTTACGAATATTGCATATTATTATCAAATTTGTAAAAACAAACCTATTTCTATGAAAATAAAATCTGTATTGTCGCTGGGCGCGGCTTTCTTGTTCGTTGCCCTGTCTGTCTCTGCTCAGAAAGTATATAACGTGTCCGATTATGGTTTGCGTCCCGACAGCAAGAAGAATGCTTCGCCTGTGGTGCAGAAAGTCATCGCCCGTATTCAGGCGGAGTGTAAGGATGGCGAAGCTGTGATTCTCCGTTTTGAGGAGGGACGTTATAATTTCCATGAAAAAGGATGTGCCGAACGTGAATATTATATCTCTAACCACGACCAGACGAATCCTAAAAAGGTGGGACTGGCGTTAGAGGATATGAAGAACCTTACCGTAGACGGGCAGGGGGCTGAGTTGATATTCCACGGACGTATGTTGCCTGTTTCGCTCTTACGCTCGGAGAACTGTACGCTGAAGAATCTGCACATCGATTTCGAGAATCCTCATATCTCGCAGGTTAAGGTGATAGAGAACGACCCTCAGAAGGGTATCGTATTCGAGCCGGCACAGTGGGTGAAGTATCGTGTCACTAAGGATGGTTTTTTCGAGACTTATGGCGATGGATGGTCTATGCGTCATAACTTTGGCATCGCTTTCGAGGGCGATACCAAGCATTTGGTGTATAACACCAGCGATGTTTATTGTCCGATAAAGGGTGTGAAAGAGATTGCTCCACGCCGTATCTTGGCTCCGGAGTGGAAAGACCAGCGGTTGGTGCCGGGCACGGTAATGGCTCTGCGCGGTTGGTTCCGTCCTACGCCGGGTATCTTCCTTTCGCACGATGTAAACACTACTATAGAGAATGTACAGGTGCATTATGCCGAGGGTATGGGCTTGCTGGCTCAGCTGTGCGAAAATATTACGCTTGATAAGTTTGGCGTATGCTTGAGAGGCGAGAATGATCCGCGTTACTTTACTACTCAGGCTGATGCTACACATTTCTCGGGATGCAAGGGTAAGATTGTATCTCGCAACGGATTGTACGAGGGTATGATGGACGATGCCATCAATGTGCACGGCACTTATCTTAAGGTGGTGAAGCGTGTAGACGACCGTACGTTGGTGGGCCGTTACATGCATAATCAGGCTTGGGGCTTTGAGTGGGGATGCATTGGCGATGAGGTTCAGTTTGTTCGCTCTAACACTATGGAACTGATAGGGGAGACTAACCGTATCGCTTCTATCCGTCCGTACGATAAGGAGCAGATAGCTGGTGCTCGTGAGTTCCTGATTACTTTCACAGAGCCGGTAGATGCCGCTATCAATGAGAAGAGTGGTTTCGGCATAGAGAATCTTACCTGGACTCCGGAGGTTCTTTTCGCGGGAAATGTTATCCGTAACAACCGTGCGCGTGGTACTTTGTTCAGCACTCCTAAGGCTACGGTGGTAGAAGACAATTTGTTCGATCATACTTCGGGAGCAGCAGTGTTGCTGTGCGGCGATTGCAACGGATGGTATGAAACTGGCGCTTGCCGTAATGTGATTATCCGTAAGAACCGTTTCGTTAATGCGCTTACTAATCTCTTCCAGTTTACTAATGCGGTGATTTCTATCTATCCTGAGATTCCTAATCTGAAAGATCAGCAGAAGTATTTCCACGGTGGAAAGGATGGTGGCATAGTTATAGAGGATAATGTTTTTGAGACTTTCGATGCTCCTATTCTATATGCTAAGTCGGTAGACGGGTTGGTGTATCGCCGTAATGTGATTAAGGTGAATCATGATTATAAGGCGTTTCATCCTAATCAGCGTCGCTTCTGGTTAGAGCGAGTTACTAATGTTAGTATTATGGAGTGATGGGGTGACATAGTAAACAAAAAACGGACACACTTGGATAATACCGGTGTGTCCGTTTTTGCTTTTATATACAGCTGGTTAGTTACGAACTATGAGATATTCTTAATCTTTTATCGGATTAGGTTCGGTAGGCGCATTTCCGGGCTTTTCTGCGATAATGGCGTTAAGTACTATACCTACAAAGGCTGCAAGGGCTAATCCTGAGATATGTATAGGGCCTACGGCTATGTCGTCTGCCGCTCCGTATTTCACGCCTACAGAAAGGCTGAGAATCATGGTAGCGATAAACACGTTACGTGGAACGGTGAAATCTACCTTTTCTTCTATCAGGTTACGGATACCTACGGCACTAATCATTCCGTAAAGAATGAGGCTTATACCGCCGATAGTGGCGCTGGGCATCAGTGCTATGAGGCACGCGAATTTAGGACAGAACGCCAGTATGATAGCGAATACCGCAGCGATGCGGATAACGCGAGGGTCGAATACACGGGTGATGTTAAGAACTCCGGTGTTCTCGCCGTAAGTAGTGTTGGCAGGTGCTCCGAACAGCGATGCGATGAGGGTGGCAATACCGTCGCCGCTGAGGGTGCGGTGCAGACCGGGCTTGCTCAGGAAGTCCTTGCCTACGGTAGAAGATATGGCGCACATATCGCCTA
>ULXH01033038.1_pt1 | contig 21769 bp, 16 predicted proteins | sample 1961101 | NCBI WGS metagenome assembly ULXH01 (sample SAMEA4835833, study PRJEB28245) | human gut metagenome | biome: gut microbiome; material: fecal sample | place: Denmark | collected 2008 | reverse complement strand
GCCACGACGCTCACTCTCATGATTAAAGAGAATACCGTTGCAGCAGAACATGTTGTATGCGTCACGATACTCCTTGATGATCCAGAAGCCATACTGCTTGGCAACTGCATAAGGTGAGAAAGGATGGAAAGGTGTGTTCTCATTCTGCGGAACCTCCTCCACCTTGCCGTAAAGCTCAGAGGTGGAAGCTTGGTATATCTTACATGTATTGGTAAGTCCTACCTTGCGCACTGCCTCGATTATACGAAGTACACCTACTGCATCCACATCTGCTGTAAACTCTGGAGAGTCGAAACTTACCTGTACATGACTCTGTGCTGCAAGATTATAAATTTCTGTTGGACGAACCTCTGACACAACACCTACGATAGACATAGAGTCGCCAAGATCAGCATAGTGAAGATGAAAGTGTGGTTTTCCCTCAAGATGAGCGATGCGCTCACGATAATCAACTGAGGAACGGCGGATAACGCCATGTACATCATAACCTTTTTCCAACAGCAGCTCTGCCAAATAAGAACCATCCTATCCTGTAACGCCCGTGATAAGGGCAATGTTCTGTTTGCTCATAAATTAAAAATTTGCTTTTATGTTGTATATTATTGAAATGCTTATTACTCCTCTTTATTTACCATTCAAATTCGAATCTCTCAATATCTTCCTCCACAAGTGGATTGCCTATCTGTACTTCTATGAATGTCAAGTCAGTTGTGGCTTTAATGGCATGGAGATGTCCTACTGGTATATTCATCACATCACCACGCATTACATCTTTGCGCTCGCCATCCAAGACAAAGATACCTTCTCCTTCTACGCATGTCCATACCTCGCTGCGATGATGGTGCAACTGATAGCTTATGTTCTTGCCTGCATTTAGGTGTATCGTCTTTGTCAATGAACGTGTGCCGTCCTCGTATTCTACGTTATCCAATACTCTATAGGTTCCCCAACGACGTTCCTCATACATGGGACGTATGGTGAGTTTGTTGGCGTAATCCTTTATCTTCTCCGAGTCTTGTTTGTCGCACACCATTATGCCGTCAGGAGAAGCGGCTACTATCACATCCTTTAGTCCGTTGCAGAATACTGGTATTCCAAGTTCGTTTACAGCATGAGTGTTCTCATTGTTGTCTCCCATCATTACATTGCCTATATGTGTGCTTGGCAATTCCTCGCATAAGGCATTCCATGTGCCAAGGTCTTTCCACTCACCAGTGAAAGGAACAACGGCTACTGACTCAGCCTTTTCAGCCACCTCATAGTCGAAACTGATTTTAGGGAACTCGGTATAACGTTTGTGGGTTTCCTCAAATGTCTCTGTTTGTATGTATTGGTTTACGATATTCATCATATAACCAAGACGGAAGGCGAAGACACCACCATTCCAAAAGGCATTCTGTTTAAGCAAATCCTTTGCCTTCTCCTCATTGGGTTTCTCAGTGAAGCGTGCTACACGGAGACAGTCATTAGTGAATACGGATCCTGCTGATTTAACTGATTCTGACGAAGTGACTGATTCTTTTGATGCAACTAATTCGGGAACTACGTATCCGAATTTCTCGCTTGGATAAGTAGGAGTAATGCCCATCAGCACAAGATCGGCAACGTTATTCTCTACCGCCTCCACCATTTGGGCTATAGTGGCAAAATACTTTGACTCAGTATATACGTCGCAAGGCATTATAACCACAACCTCGTCATCATTGGATTTCTTCTCTTTAGCAAGATAGCTTGTAGCAAGAGCGATGGCTGGGAATGTATCTCTACGCTCTGGTTCTGTCACTACATTAACGTCTTCGCCTAATTGATTAATAATGCTGTCACGTTGTACAGCATTGGTTGCGAACGTTATATTGTCTGTAAGCTTTGCTTCACGGATTTGGCGCACCACTCGCTGTATCATTGATTCCAGTCCTCCATTTGGCGAAGCCAACAATGGAAGGAACTGTTTACTACGCGCGTCATTGCTAAGAGGCCATAGACGCTTGCCAGAGCCTCCGGATAATAAAATTAGTTGCATATCTTATTAGTTTTTTCTATTTATGTTAAGGGCAGAGTCTTACTTGAAGTGGCACATTAACAGTCATTAATCGAACGTTAATAAATGTATGTTGAGAAAAGATAGGAACACGAATTATCATAAATTATCCATCATAAATTTTTCCATAAATAATCTTTCCACCACTATAAATTATATTATTGCAGTTTTCACCGAAGGATAATCCCAATCAATATAACGATTTCCCCAAAGACCATCTTTCCAACATTTCATTGGAACATGGTTTCCTATATTCTGCAATATCTTAGGGCATTTTCTTTTATCAACTCTTACGGAATTATACAAAACCACTATTTTCATTTCACCTTTTAGGTAAGCATTATATGCTAACTGACACTCATACTCAATAAAACTTTGTGTACTATAAGCTTTCCCGACACGACAATTAAATTGACTCGAAAAATAGTTGTACTCCTTGTTTATGCAATCTTGATATACACATGATCCTTTTCTTGCTGTAGCAGTTAAACTACCAACAACCAGTACAAATATCTTAGACCTATTCATTCTGTCACGTAAGCTATCTTTAATAGTACAAGGTTTAGATGTTTCATAACATTGTCTATTTGCGTGAACATCAACAAAATGCAAACTCCATTTGTCTCCTTCATTCCATTGATAAAGTTTCTCTATAGCATCAGAGTCACCTGTCCACTCACCTGCTTAATATGTTTTTGTTCTATATACCATAAACTATAATCCTTTCCAGCATTCATACAAATGCTTAATGATATTAAAATTAATTTCTTTTTTAAGTTTATCTCCATTAAGGATTACATGAACACCACCGTAAATCGATACTTCTGAATTTTGACCAGCACGAATGATGGTATTGAGTAATTGCATCTTTGTAAGCTTTACTCCTGCTTGTCCTCCTCCTATTAACGGCAAATAAACAGGATTTGCATCGGATAGCTGCTCCATTTCGTAAAAGAGTTTCTGTATAACAATAGGATATTCTGGCAAATTAATGTCCACATGTTCATTCTCATTAAAACGAGTAACAGCAACCAATATATACTTTTTATTGTCTAATATCAACCTAATACATGTTCCAAGAGGATAAGGAGTTTCTGGTAAGTCTTTTACCATATCACGTTTTCGATCACTGTCAGATAAAGGTTCCTTTCTTTCCAACTCTTTACGTATCATTGAATCGATTCGATGTATTTGTCCTTTATATTTCTTTAAGAACAAACCATGAATTGTATTAGGAGCAACACTACCATCTCCCAAATGTGTATCAAAATACTCATTTACAGGAATTACCTTTATACCATCTTTAGCAAACAAATCGCCCCAAAAAACTGTGAGCTTGGTGGTTTTGGTTTAATCCAAAGACAATTTATTTGGTTTATACCATAAAATTCTAAAGACATATAATAAGCTACCGACTATGATTAATACAAATATCCAAACTCCATAACGTTCAATAAAGCATTTAGCGCAAGGAATAAAAAATAAAATGTTCTTTACCGTCAACGAAACTGCAAGTGCAGCAAATATTCGAGTAAGTAACAACCTCCAATATAGACATACATTCTTCTTCATGTGAAAAATTTATTATTTTATTTTCTTTCGAAGCTCACTATATGTGGAAAGAACACCAGTAAACTACCAATACATCGTACCCTCTATTTGTCAGCAGGTTAACTATATTAGTATTTTGAATAATTCTGCTAAACAAAAAGTGTATTTGAAAGTTTTTCCATATCAGAAATCAAATTAGCATTACTGTTCTTTTGTAAGTTTATTTTTACTTCGTTAAATAAGTCCGCTAAAGGTTTGACCATTGGTACTTTCTGTATTTTCAAATTACTTGACGAGAGCAGATGAATAATTTGAAGACATGACTTACTCACAACAGATACCAAAGTCTTATTGTTTGTTTTAAGTGTGATTTTGCACATCAAACCAAAAGCCTTATAAAGCATTCCGTGAAGATCTTTTATTGCCTCTTTACGCAAATCAGAGTAATCCATCTTTGGCTTAAAAGAAAAATTCATCAGATTATCTATTTGTGTGTGAGCATCACCACTCTCTATGTTTTTAATTTGAAGCTCAATTTCACAGAGTAAACGACTTAACTCTATTGAATCGAGTATTTCTTTTGATGTATTCATATCTATTGAAAAAATATTATTTAAATTAAGATAAGATTTTCCAATCACATGCCCACGGGATAAAAAAGGAACCACAGCAAAACATAAATCAAGCCCGCTTCAGTTTCCTATATTGGCAAATGTTGCCAATATCCCGTATATTTGTGGGAAAACAGGCTCTAACGCCTAATTAAATTAAATGCTTATGAAAACTGTAGCAGGGCTTGATGTGCACAAAGATAGTGTATATCTCTGTATTTTGCGAGAAAACGGAGAGAAAATAGAACGCGTATACGGCGTTTTGACTCCACAACTCGAATCCATGCGCGATTTTATGGCAGAAAACGAAGTCAGCGAAGTCGCTATGGAAAGCACAAGCGTGTATTGGATTCCCATTTGGCACGTACTTGTTGACTCATTTGAGCTCAAGTTGGTTAATCCTTACTTCATCAGGCAACTTCCTGGGCGTAAGAGTGACGTCAAAGATGCTCAATGGATTGCAGAATGCGTCATGAAGGAGTTGATTCGCGGAAGTTTTATTCCACCTCCATTAGTCCAACAACTCCGCTTATATGACAGACGAATATTCGAGATAAATGCGGATTTAGTAAGGAAGTATTCCAAGATTGATGCCATATTGCAACGATGTAATATTCGTTTGAGCAACTATGTGGCCTGTACAGATTGTAAAAGTTACAAGGCTGTTGTCAAGCAAATCTCCGAAGGTGTGACTTCACCCCAAGAACTGCTTAGGCACGTACACAAACGCATTATAAACAAGCATGGAGAGGATACGATACAGGCAGCACTTACCGGTGTCGTTTCTGACGCTGAAATAGACATGCTTGCACAATATGTTGCAGAATCAGCCTTATTGGAGGATAACAAGAACAAATGCATTGAGAAATGCGAGAAATCTGCAATAGGGAGTTTGAGGAACAGATGAAAAACCTTCAGACAATCCCAGGTGTAAGTGAGCGTTCCGCCCTGACAATCCTTGCCGAGATAGGTCCAGACGTAAATGCGTTTCCGAGTGCTAAACATCTCGTCTCTTGGTGCGATTTCAATCCAAGGAATGACGAGAGCAACAAGAATATCAAATCGAATAAGATTACTCACGGGAACAGATTCATCAGAGTAGCGAGTATCCAATGCGCATGGGCTGCATCAAGAACGAAAGAATGTTACTTCTCTAAGTTTTACGCATTTCACACGCAAGTGAGGAAGAAATTCAAGTTGAAAGTAGTGGTTGCAGTGGCCAGGAAGGTGCTTGTGTGCATTTGGCACATTCTGAAATTCAATGTTTCATACAAGGACTTTGAACCCCAAAAGTCTGTTACTAAAGATTGTACTCAGTTTGCTTAGTGCAAGCTGTAACAATAAGTTTCCATTGCAAGGCTATAAAGTTTCTAGTAGTTCGACTCTGTTTTCTAAGTTAGCCAAAGCCTTGGATACTTGTGGATGCCCACGTATTGCTTTGAGCTAGAAGAGAAAAATACCTTTTTACATACGTGTCGTCTCTTCAATTTTGGAGAGACTGGATGTTTGCGCTGTATAGAAAACTAATATTGGGATTTCGTATGTTACTTAGGATACTCATAATCCTTTTTTAGAGAAAACTTTTATTTCTTATAATCTGCATCGTTGTTCCTTTTCTGTTGAAGTGCCTTGTTATTTTTCATCATGATTTGCTTTTCTATTGTTTCATTCAACTGTTTCAGACCTTCAAAATCATTTTTCAGTCCATTGACAAGAACTTTTATCTTTTCCTTTAGATAAAGGTTATCGGAATGTTGAATAGTTAATAACAATAGTTTCGACACTACAGCAAAGCGGAGAGGACGCAGTTTCAGATACTGCAAATTTTTCTTTAACACTTCTAGGTTTTCTCTTATATCCAAATCAACAAGTACCAACGTTAATAAGAATATTCTGAATTCATTGCCTTCGGGAGTGGATGTGAGTTCTTCCAGTTTATCTGAAAATACCCTTGAGAGGTTCTTTTGGCTAATGGCATCATACAAGAATGTCTCTATGATGATAGGCATATAATTAGAAACTAACTGAATGATGTTTTTTGTAGTAATCTCATCCGCATTGAAATCAACATTCTTGGCATCATCAACAAGCATAAAGCCTAAGTTAGCCACACCATCCAAGACAAAATTCAAAATCTCATTTGATTTTGTTTCATCGTCACACACCTTACTATTACGATAGACACGGGCTAAGATAAACAATGCTTTCTCAACGTTACCAGAAGTCAACTCGTAATTATGGATTCTTGGTTTTGGAACAACTTGCGAACCGTCTGTTGCAATTGTATCGGAAGGCATGAGCAACAGTTGGGTGTCGTCTTCGTTATCGTTTGGCATTGTAGATATGCGCTCTATCAAATTGCCGACTATCTCAAAATTAATTGGCTTAACGTCTAAACAAGAGTTTATTTGGTTATCTAAATCGTGGTAACCATCCTTTTGAGTAATTGGACTCAAAATTTCTTGAACGATAGAAAACACCTTCTCAATGGTTGCCATGTCTTTCTTTTGAAAACCTGCATATAACTCAATCTCATTGCCAAATCCGAAAAAATAGGAACGGTCATTCAATATGTCATCCCTAAAGTTGGTGTCGTCTTTCATCTTGTATGCCAAGAAATACTCAAATATACCTTTCAAACGGAATGTGTAAGCAGGGGCAAGAGTCTTGTCTTCACTTATATTGGTGATAATATTTTTGTCTCTTAACAAATTGATTACCCCTAAAATATCAATCGTAAACTTTTTGTGGGACTCATGATATTGCTTGGTAAATTCAAACAACTCCGATTCTGAGACCTGATAACCATTCAAGAAGATGAATTTAGCCAAACTGGACAGGAAGGACTTCAAATCGTCATAATCAACAGTTATCTCACTATTGAAAACAAAATCCTTTTTCCCGAGTATTTCATCAACATATAAGTTTATCAACTCAAAATTATTATGAATATTCGACTCATCCGTGCGTTCGAGAATCCAAAGGAACAAAGAGGTTGTCCAAAAATTGAATGGAATGTGCATCTGAGAGAAAATATGTATGATTTTCTCTTCTATCATTTGTCGTCTTTCCTTTGCAATATTTGGCCAGCTGCAAGTCAATTGATGCACTTCATTCACGGTTATATCGTGAATGTAATATTTCAGAATGTCGTTATCCCGGAAATTAATCAAGGCGCATTGTGAGGACATAGTTTCTTCTGTACAAGCCACAAAGCTGACTGAAGAGCATTCATTAAGTTGCCCCAAGAACTCGTTAATGAAAGTTACATCATGCAGATTAATATCATCAATCAACAGAAGTATTTTGTTCTTGGTTATCAATTCGCTTGTCTCACGCCTGTTCAATTCATAATACTGACGAAGACCATCTTTGATGTTCCAATTCTTCTTTTCCTTATATGTCTTTTTAAAATCAATATAAAGTGGCAGTATTTGTCTTTTTGAATAATCCTTTAATGTGTCTATGAGCAATTTGTATAATAAAGAAGTCTTACCACACTTATCATGTCCAAAGATAATGGTCGATTTCTCGGAGTGCAATATCTCTTGTAATGAGATACGCTTGCCATCATGCCGGGACGTGATTATTTCTTGAACACTCTTATCTTTTATGATAGGTTCTTTGAATAGATTGGCGAAAGTCTGGTATTCGTCATTACTTTTGCCATAGACAAACAGGTCATCTGCTTTTAGTACAGCTTCATTAATCTTACGTCGTATCAGTTTCCTAAAATCGTTTACTTGCTTCTTTTCCTCTGACATAGGAACAGACAGACATCTCACTGTGCCCTGTACAAATTCGCCATTAACATAATAGTATGGAGTTTCTTTCATATCGTAGGTGTCTTCATCAATATCAAGTACACAATATCCATACTGGGATGTTTTATCACCTCTATTATATGTTGCAGGAGCAATTGAATGAACAATGCCAATATCACTTGTTGAAACGGCTTGGACACCCATTTTATGATAATGCCCCGTAAACAAAACATGAGTCTTATCGTGTATAACATCTTCGATGTCCTGTGCCACAAAGTCATTGAAGTCTGACAGATTATGGTGCATGGCACAGAATACCATCTCACAACCATCCAATTTAGAGAATGCCTCACGAACTTGTGATAAAGGGAAAAGCAAGTTGCCTCTATCTTTAGCAGATTCATAGCATCGCCAAGATGAGTTTAATGCTACAAAACCATACTTTTTGCTATTAATTTCTCGTACAAAAGTTGTATAAAACTTTGAGACATTAGCAACCTTACCAAACTTGTCATGAATAAACTTGTTGTAGTTCTTAAATCTATTCATGCTTAGCTTGACTTGTTCATTGGACTTGCAAAAATTTTCCAACTCATCATTAGTTGAGATTCGAGCAATTCCATTTTTAATGATGTCCAACTCATCATCCCTCTGCATATCATGATTCCCTGGTACAATCATAATACGTTCTTCACTCAAGCCACAATTTTTCAATATTGGTTTGAACAAGAATTCATACACAGTCTTATAAGCATCATACCCATAATCCTTGAAAACAAGGTCTCCAGAGAATACGATGAAGTCTATATTCTTCCCTTTGATGCTTTCAGATAGTTTTTGGGCTAAACTCTTAAAGTCGGAAGCATTGTCCTTTTTATAGTGAAAGTCTGAAAAATGTAATATCCTAACCATGTTATTATCAAATCCAGAAAAATCTATGTTGACTTTAGGAACACGAATTATCATGAATTATTAGCAATTTTTGACACAAATCAAATTTATGAATAATTCATGATAATTCGTGTTTACTTCAGAACTAGTCGCGACGGAAAATGTCTCTTGTATATACTTTGTCATTAACGTCATCCAGACAAGTATCGTATCTGTTAGCAATGATAGCATGACTTTTGGCTTTAAATTGCTGCAAGTCATTTACTACTTTGCTGCCGAAGAATGTGGTACCATCTTCAAGTGTTGGCTCGTAGATGATGACTTCTGCGCCCTTTGCCTTGATGCGCTTCATGATGCCCTGAATGGCAGACTGACGGAAGTTGTCACTATTTGACTTCATAGTCAAGCGGTATACACCGATTACACAATTGTTTGGTTCTGCTCCGTATTGATTATTACTTGAATAGTCGTACCATCCAGCTTTGCGCAGCACTGCATCTGCAATATAATCTTTGCGTGTGCGGTTTGACTCTACAATAGCAGACATCATGTTCTGAGGTACATCCTGATAGTTTGCGAGAAGCTGTTTGGTGTCTTTCGGCAAGCAATAGCCACCATAGCCGAATGATGGATTGTTGTAGTGTGTGCCGATACGGGGATCAAGACCTACACCCTCGATGATAGCCTTGCTATCCAAACCCTTTACTTCTGCATAAGTATCAAGTTCATTGAAATAGCTAACACGAAGGGCGAGGTAGGTATTAGCAAAGAGTTTTACAGCCTCTGCTTCCTTCATGCCCATAAAGAGGGTGTCGATGTTTTCTTTGATGGCACCTTCCTGCAAAAGTGCAGCAAAAGTTTTGGCAGCTTCAATCAACATATTAACATCAGTTACAGATTCTATTGCCTTGTTCTCAGCCTCAAATTCTGGCTTGCTGATGATCTTGGGGTAACCAACAATGATACGGCTGGGGTAGAGGTTATCGTAGAGGGCTTTGCTCTCACGAAGGAACTCAGGAGAGAAGAGGAGGTTGAACTTCTTTACTCCTTTTTGGGCATACTTCAAATAGAGGTTACGTGTATAGCCAACCGGGATGGTTGACTTGATGACCATTATGGCATCAGGATTAACCTCCAACACCAAGTCGATTACTTCTTCTACATGAGTAGTATCGAAGTAGTTCTTTACTGGGTCGTAGTTGGTAGGAGCTGCTATAACCACAAAATCAGCATCCGCATAAGCAGATTTGCCATCAAGAGTGGCTACAAGGTTCAAAGGCTTTTCAGCCAAATACTTTTCGATATAATCATCTTGGATGGGTGAAATCTTATTGTTAAGTTTTTCCACCTTTTCAGGAATTACATCTACAGCTGTTACATGATGATGTTGAGATAGCAATGTAGCTATGCTCAGTCCCACGTAGCCTGTACCAGCTACTGCGACTTTGATGTCTTTAAAATCACGCATATTTTTTGGATTTAGTTTTCTCAATATGATTATGTGTTTTCAATTAAATTATCTTGCTCACACTTACATTGTCAATCGCATGTTGATAAATATCCTTGGTCATTTTCAAGGAGGGTACAACGGACAGATTGCAACGTGTAGCAATTAGTTTCAGGGCTTTTGTGATATTTTCACGAACCCCTCCGATTTCTCGACTTACCATTAACTTGTCATCGGATTTGATAATAGGAAATAGATAGTCGGTGGCTAAAGGATAGCGGTCTGCAATGGCTTGCATGGCTGTGTCCCATTGCACCGTGATGATGGGTGGGGGGGGGTGAGAACTTGTGATGTGTAAGTGAGCGTGAAACCTTTGATGTCGTTTTTTCTTATATGGGCCAAGTCCGTAAAACTTATTCCTCGACAATAGATGCTGAAGAAGAACATGTCACTGGCAAATGTCTGTGACATGGAGTCTGATAGGTCGGCATAACGCATCCTGCGCAATTCTTCCTCCGTAAGCAACTCGCACTTCTGTTTGAATGGCAAAGGCAACTTTATGCCACTCAGCAACGGCAGATGTGGGGCAATGACTTCTTTCTCCGCTTCTTTGTAGAGGATATGAATCTGGTACAAATAGAGACGGACGGTTGATTCCTTGCGCCCATTTGCGTTTAGCCATCCTTTGAACTGTGTCATATTTCTGGTGACAGTTCGCCGAACGTCAATTCTTCTTTGCCTAAGAATTTGGACAGGCATTTGAGTGCCGCACCACGGCTGTTGGCGACATCACATCAGCCAATTGCTTTGTCTTTTTCTATTTTTCGACAAGAATACGTAAAGAAATCATTTTTAATCTTGTTAAAAATAATGTTGAGTGGATTATTCTGCTATTTCAAAATCCTCATTATGCACATCGTTGATAGCTACAGCATAGCCACCGAAGTCCATAACGAGTTGACGATTTTTCAATATACGCACTACATAGCCTACTTGTCCTGCCATGATTCCTGTTAATACGCGTAGCTTTACATGGTCTTTGGCAAACTTCACAAACGAATCACGCAAGAAAGTAATACGTTCTGGTTCTGATTCCATCACTTGCATAAATGGGCGCATTACGCTGTCTTTAATAGAAGCCGGGGTTCCATCCATACAATTATTTACGAGGTGGTATCGTGGAAAGTTTTTTTGGAGAAAGACTTTAAGTTTGTCTGTCTCTCCTTGCAAAAATACAAGACCGCTGACACTTGGCTTTTCTTCTTTTACAACGCCCTTGCCATTTGGGTTACGCTTATAAGTGATGGTACGATGGATAAAACAATTAGGTTTGAAATCGCCTTCCAACTTGACGGTTTCAAGTGTTTTTTCAAATTTTTCTGCCGCAAAATGTTGGATAAAGAGGTATCCCCATGGCGTTCCTTCTTCTTCACTATCGGACATTCCTTCTACTTTTCGAGCCGATTTTTCATCAGACCGAATAACGTGGATGCCCTTTGGTAAACGCTTGTTGTTATACATGTCGTTTACGTCGGCTGTAGAAGAAGAAAGTGAGCTAACCTGCGTCATTTTCTTATCTACTTTATGTCACTGTTGGCTGTCATCACTTGGGATGACTGTGCCAGATTTACAATAACATTGTTCATAAAATCATACTATTAAACTGTATGTTTGTCCAGTCTGAGAGGAGTGTCAATAGTTCTGGCTTTACCCTCTCATTTGGCTTGGTGTCTCTATCCGTTCATCCGTATTTTGCACGTCAAAATACGGAACGTGCTACAAAGGTACATTTTTTCTTGCGTTTATTATCATCTTCTCCCGAAAATCTTCCGCCATTTTGCGATTTTACGTAGAAATGTTTAATAAATCTGGACCTATAGGTCAAACTGCAGGATGACATAGCCTTTCATCGCCTATAAACACTGATGATTTCAAATGTTGAAAGTTTTCAGACGCCAAATCAACGTTTTCAACATCTCAATAGGTCAAATTGCAGGATAGCATATAGCGCAAAGCCTTATATACACTACATTTACAAGCATTTGAAAATAATAAGAAATCATTCAAATGCACAAAAGCAAATGTCCTGTATGTGGCTCCGCGCAAACAGTAAAGAACGGTAAGCGTAAAGGAGTTCCAACATACAAATGCCAAGCTTGCGGTTATCAGTTCCGTAACTCCACAATTCCCTCAAATGATGAGATATGGAATTTGTACATGGAAGGCAAACAAACCATTTCGGAACTCTCGCATCGCTTTGGCGTAAGTGAATCAACAATCAAGCGTCGACTGAAAGATATCAGCAAAAGTTGGGAACAGCCAACCATTGAAGGTTGTGGTTATGTCCATATGGACGCAACTTACTGGGGAGCGCAGCTGGGGTGTTTTGCTAGCATTAGACGAGCATAGTGGCTTTCCCCTCTATCTTGCCTTTATCGAGAACGAAACGGCAAGCGACTATGAGAAAGCGATAAGAAGCATAGAGGAACGTGGCTATACTATCTTTGGTATTATCATAGACGGCAAGAAAAGCCTCTTTACCCTCTTCTCTGACTATCAGATACAAATGTGCCAATTTCACATGAAGCAGGTAATCAGACGTTATCTCACACAGAATCCAAGGCTTAAGACAACGCGAGAACTTAAGGGCCTATTGGACACGTTGACTGTTTCCTCTGGGAGGGACTTCAAGATCAACTATGCCCAGTGGAAAGGAAAATGGAAAGACACGCTTGTAAAGCGCTCTCTGCTGAAATGTGGGAAAAAAACTATACTCACAAGCGCTTGCGTTCTGCGATGCACAGCTTGGATTTCTATATGCCATACCTCTTTACGTTTCAAAAAGAAAGTTGTGAAGGCATGCCAAATACGAACAACAAGATAGAGGGAACTTTTACCAATCTGAAGAAAAGGCTGAACGTACATAGCGGTATGACGGAGATGAGTCGCAAGCGACTCATTAGTGGGTTTTTCTTGGCATTGGCAGCAACTCATGGCATAAGAAAGCAGGACCCCTCAAGTGAAGAATCCTGCTAATGGCTTATGCCTTTCGTTGTGCGCGGTCCTATTCCTCATGAAGTTGCACCCATGCAGAGCTTCACTACGCTTCAGACCGCTTTACAAAGATAGCGACAATGTGGAATAGGACCGCATTGGGAAGGCGATTTTTCATCCTGCAATTTGACCTATAGAGAAAAAGTAGGTCTAAAATATCCTGCAATTTGACCTATACGCCCAAAATATATAGGAATGCGGCCATTACAAGAATATCGCTCATTCTTGGAGCTTACATTTATACTAATTTATAATTCAAGTATGATAATCAATGAATAATCATACTTGATTCTTATTTGATGTTATATTTTCGTTCCTTCAATCTTCGCAGTTTTGCCTTTCCTTTTCCTAATACTACTTTTGTCTACATGAAAAAGTTTTTATTGGTCTTCATAACTGCTGTCGGACTCTCTGTATCTACAACAGTTCATGCTCAGTTCTCCTCCGTAGATAATCATAATCGTCGTTACAAGGTTAAGGTCGTAACACCACATGCAAAAAAGAGGCACCACTTTCTCGTGATACCTCTTCCATTAAGCAGCCATCAGTCATTGACTCGACGGCTACCAATGAATTTATAACAAACAAGCCTGTTACTGCAAGCTCACAAATCTCGTTTCCTCTTCAAAATATCTATATTACGTCACCATATGGCTACCGCAATGACCCATTCACTGCCAAGAGAAAGTTTCATAACGGTATTGACCTGCGTGCCAACTATGAACCTTGTTATGCCATACTTGATGGTATTGTAGAACGCATCGGCAATGACAAACGTTCTGGCAATTTCATTACTCTTCGTCATGGTAACTATACCATCAGCTACTGCCATCTCTCGCACATTCTCGTTCCACAAGGTAGATCTGTCCAAGCGGGTACTCCAATCGCTATCACTGGTTCCACTGGCTGCTCCACAGCCCAACATCTTCATCTGTCAATAAAATACAAACGTAAGTCTATAGATGCCAAGGTGTTATTAGACTATATCATTCATTCCAAAGACTCAAAATTTTGGTGTCAGGATGTAAATCAGTAGAAAAGATTTTGGTATTAGGCAGTATTTTGGCAAAATAAATTTTGGTATTAGGCTTTTTCATGTAACTTTGTGGGCAAAAAGGGAATAATGGCAGATATAATATTCAAGCGTAAAATCTATTCCAAACTAAAGGAATGGAAAGAGACCTCTAAAGGCAAAACAGCATTGCTTTTAGAGGGAGCGAGGCGTATAGGTAAGTCTACTATTGTGGAAAAATTCGCTCAAAAGGAATATCGCTCATACATTTTGATAGACTTTAATGAAGCCTCGAAAGGAGTAAAGGGACTGTTTGATGATTTGATGGACATTGATTATATTTTTCTGTACTTGCAGAATATTTATAAGACCACATTGTATGAAAGAGAGTCTGTGATTATCTTTGATGAAGTGCAGCAATGTCCAAAGGCTCGCCAGGCAATCAAATATCTAATCAAAGATGGTAGATATGATTATATTGAAACAGGATCCCTTATTAGTATCCGAAAGAACACTAAGGACATCAGCATACCCAGTGAAGAATATCGACTTGAAATGTTCCCATTGGATTATGAAGAGTTTCGATGGGCAATGAATGATGATACGACTATGCCTCTGATGCGAAAGTTCTTTGAAAGAAAGATGTCATTAGGTGATAGCTTGAATCGTCAGAAAATGCGTGAATTGAGGTTGTATATGTTGATAGGAGGGATGCCACAGGCAATCAATGCCTATTTAGACACAAACAATTTGCAACATGTTGATATGGTTAAACGACAGATCATACAACTATATGCAGACGATTTCAGGAAAATAGACCCTACTGGGAAAATTTCAAAATTGTTTATGGCTATACCGTCTCAGTTGAGTCGTAATCTGTTACGTTACCAACCAACACCTGTAGTTGGAAAAATGGGGGCTGACAAAATCGACGAGATGATTCTTTGCTTGGAAGACAGTAAAACCGTAAACGTGGCTTATCATGCGGATGATCCCAATGTTGGAATGTCATTGACTGCTGATTATGGAAAATATAAGTTATATATAAATGATACTGGATTGTTTGTAACATTGGCATTTTGGGATAAGGTTTTTACGGAAAATATCATATACCAGAAACTGCTTAATGATAAATTGTCTGCCAATCTGGGATATGTATATGAAAATTTGATTGCGCAAATGCTTCGTGCTTCAGGCAACAAACTGTTTTACTATACTTTCCCTAAAGATGATACACATTCTTATGAAGTTGACTTTCTCTTGTCAAGAGGCAACAAACTTTGCCCTATTGAAGTAAAATCATCCGGATATAAGACTCATGCGTCGTTAGATGCTTTCTGTCTTAAATATTCAGATAGAATAAGTCAGCCATATCTACTTTATACGAAGGATTTTCATAAAGACGGGAATGTATTGCTAATGCCAATTTATATGACTCCATTGCTATAAAACTCAAAAGCGGATGCCCAAGACTCTCCATCTTGAACATCCGCCTTTGCCTATACTCATTCTATGAAGCTACTTCTTCACTCCGTATATCTCATAGTCCTTCTTTCGTCTTTCTATTATCGGAGGATTCTTCCCGTCATAGTACATATCAAACCATGTTGACGATTCTTTTGGTTTCATACTATCACTCAGCACAAAATGTTTGCCGTCCAATGACCGTTGCTGTATGTAATAATGGTATTTTCTATATGCCGTCTTGACGAATACCTCTCTTGATCCCAGGAAGCAAATGTCATCGTACATCCTTATCTCTGCTCTTCTGTAAGTTTCACCATTGTTTCTTCCACGTCTCATATACACTCCCCCGATCTTCAGGAAATCCATGAAACCAATGGTGACAAATTCTGGCTTACGGGTTAAGCAGGTCATATTCTCCAAATATACCCAGTATTCCTTGCCTTGCTCCGTAAAATGAAGCAGGGCGTTGTCCTGCAGCTCTGCAAACTCATACGTCTGTTCTGGCTTTTCCATTGGTTTGTACAGTTCTGTGCGTACAAGGTATTTGCCTTCTCTGTTCTGAACTATTCTTATACCGTATGCCTGGGGGTATATCTTAGCATAACTGCCTAATGACTCCCATTTATCCAGCCAATGTCTTCTATAATATACTTGGTAATTGTTCTTCGTGACGCAGGTTACTCTCAGATTGGCAGGTTCTTTATAGTCAGCTAACTGTGTTCTGCATCCGATGTAATCTATTTTTATTTCTGGTCTGAAAAAAATTATGTACTGTTTCTTTTCCTCTTCAAACTGCTTGACTTCTTCTTCCCATGTGTTTCTCTTTTCTACTAATTCTTCAGCTGTCATAGGATGCAACATGGTATCCCAAGCCTTGCGCCAAGCCAAACCTCCTTGCTCGTCTTCCCAAATCGACAGGTCTTCTATTTTCTCCTTGAACATGTATAGTCTGTCTGGCTCTGATGGCTGCACAAAGAAATTGCGGAACCGCAGCCCTTCGTCTGTCCCATTATTCAACGCATTCCGCAATACAAAACTGTTCTCGTCCATCTGACGTGTCTTTACTCTCGGATAGAGGCGCAACCCGTCTGTAGTGGAAAACTCCATAAAGCCATGTTTCTCGATTCTCGGACGCTTGAAGTATCGCACACCATTACGCAAATCCATCCAGGGGCGTTCTCTGTCTATCTTCCGTCGAGAATACAGTTTGGTTATTCCGTATGCTTCCAGTTCTACCTTATTATACTCACAGGGTAGCACTTCCTTGCCGTCCTTATCCGCAACACCCGACAGACCGTCCTTGTTGCTGACTATCTCGTAGCCGTATGCTTCCTCCAAGTCCATACGTTGCCCCTCATGTGTCATCACGGTGATTAACTCTGTTCGTGCGTCCGAAGTGATTCTCTCTTGTTCGTTGCAAATAGAATAGGCTATGTTATACAGCCCTTCCACTTTCTCTGTCAGAATGCCTTTTCCTGCTACACGTCCCTCAAACATGGCTTGCCAGTCTCTGTCATCTGACGGTAGACCAAACAAACGGTACAGCCCGACATTGTCTAATATCAAGCAATACTTCTTGCCCTCAAACACACGCATGCCACGTCCTACTTGCTGCAGGTACTTCGCCAACGACAGTGTGGGTCTTGCCAACTGGATAAACTCTACATCGGGACAGTCAAAACCTTCACCGAACAAATCAACGTTCACCAACACTTGTATGTTGGCTGTCTGTTCCAATGTCTTATCCCTCACGTCTGCCTTAGAGTCTGCACTCAATGTTTCACCTAATGGCTTAGTAAGGCCCAGAGAGGCACAACAAGGCTTACCATAATAATCTCCTACACTTGTTTCCTTAAATCTTTCAATGATCTCCGTTCTTTCTTCAAGCGGTGTCTTGCTACTTATCGCCACGGCATTTATGCCATGCTGTCTGTACGCTTCTGCTATATGTTCCGCATGGGCTATGTCTATGGCGTAAGTGATGCCTTTCTTGTTTGCAGCATATCTTATCACCGTATCGCAAAGCCTCTCGATACTTGGCTGCACATTCATTTTCTCACTCATCTCTCTCAGCGAGAAGTCTCCGTCGGCACCTCGTTTCTTCAGCGAGTTCACCAAGCGCCAGTCCTCGCTGTCCTCTCTGATGGACATATAGTCATACAGCGATAACCACCCATCGGCAATAAACTTCTTTGCTGACCACGACTGCAGTAGCACGTCAAACAAATCGGTGAACCCTCGTCTGGTCAGTCGGCAGGGCGTGGCTGTCAGTCCCAGTTTCTTTGCCTCAGGATAAGCATCCATCACCTTCTTATAGGTCTTCGCCACGGCATGATGCGCTTCATCGATTACTATCAATGATGGTTTTTCCTTCAGTTCTTGATAGTGTCTCGACAGCCATTGTATCGACATTACTTTTATACGGGAAGTGTCCGATAAAAGGGAAAGAGCAGTGCCAGAAGTGAAGAAGCTATTCATCATGGTTTCAAGCGTTTCTCTTATCTGTTCTACCAATTCACGCCGATGTACCACAATCCACACACATGGATTCTTCACTTTTCCCTTTTCGTTTTTCACTACTTCGGTCAGTAGCACAGTTTTTCCCGTACCTGTCGGCATCTGCACCATCACGGACTGACACGACCGAAAAGCCGCCTCAATCCGTTCACTCATTTCTCTTTGATAGTCGTATAGCTGAATATCCTTCATATCAGTATCTCCTCGGCAAATATGCTGAGGGTATCTCTTTCATTTTTCGTGGATTCTTTCCCCATACGTCCTGCAACTTCAGATACCATTGTCTTCCTTTGTTGTACTCGCCCTCCACGTAGTACACTTTGTCTAGTTCTTCCTGCAATATCACATATTGTTCCATAAACATGAACATTCTATTGTTCACGGCACATCCCCAATCGCGCAGCGGTATGCCGGCGAGTTTCTTGTTCTTGTAGAAATAGTAGTTGTAACCTACTTTCAGCAGTTCCATAAATCCCATACGTTCCACTTGCGGACGCTTGTCAAATTCCTGCATGGTATATAGGTTTACCCATGTTGTTTTCTTTTCTCCTTCAAACACTACCTCTGCTATATTGTCGTCGGAGAGTTTCACTTTCTCCAGTCCTCTTAGGATGATGTGATTGTTGTTGTTGCTGATGGCATACTCATTGCGCATGAAATGCTCACAGACGTATGCGTCCTTGCTGTTGAACTCCTTTCCTTTGTTCTTGTTTACGCCATAATAGACGTATGTCACCATATAGTACTCGCCATTCACTTCCTGCTGTATGCTGCCTTGCTGCTGCTTGCGCTTCTCGCCTGTGATGTAGGTAGGTTCTTCTACGGGTATTTCGGTCAACTGGTTGTCGTTCTGTTCACACGGATAGAAGTACTGCTTGATGATGCCTGTGGCACGTTCACTCCATGGATTTCTCCTGCCTACATACTCCATGCGCTCACTTCTTTCTTGCAGCGCATAATAGTGTGTCACGCCATCCACCGTTCGGTATACCATTCTCCATCCTAAACGTACATCATTGGTGGTCTTGTAGATGCCTTGCTTTTCTATCGTTCGGATATAGACTCCATCACCGATATATCCGCATTCCGTCTTGCGCAAGTTGCGTATCGTGTGGTACATACCTGCCAACTCCACCATCTGTGCCTGTACTCTGGGGGCGTCATGACGTGCTATCACTACCATGGTGTCGTTGTACATGTCCATCCGTTCTCTCTTCTGACCGCTGTAGCATGCTCCAATGGTTTTCAAAGCAAAGTCTTTTGCCATATTCACCTCGCCCATGCCACTCTGGTTGCCAAGGAACATCACTGTCCAGTTCCATTCCGTGGTGGGAAGTCCAAACAGTCGGTACAATCCGACATTGTCCAGGATGATGCAGCATTCCTTGCTCTTCGCCACACGCAGACCACGTCCTACCATCTGTAGGTATTTCGCCAACGACAGTGTGGGTCTTGCCAACTGGATGAACTCTACATCGGGACAGTCGAAGCCTTCACCGAACAAGTCCACATTCACCAACACCTGAATGTTGCCCATTTGTTCTGTTGCCATATCTGTCTTGCCACAATTTTTCGTACTCAATGGTTTGTTATCAGCATCATGCTTCCTCTCCATCGGCATAGAAAGGCTCAAAGAGGCACAATTAGGCTTACTATCAATGTTTGTCCCCTTAAACTTCTCAATGATGCTCTTCCTTTCCGCCAACGGTGTCTTACTGCTTATCGCCACGGCTTCTATTCCTTGCTCTCGATAATACGCAGCAATATGCTCTGCATGTTCTATATTGATGGCATACACGATACCTTTCTTTTCTGCCGCAAATTCCTTTATAGTCTGATACAACCGCCCAATGGATGGCTTGCAGTCCAACACATCCTGCATCTCTGCAATGCTATAGTCTCCATCGGTGGCTCGTTTTGACATTCTGTCAATCTTCTTCTGGTCTTCACTGTTCGGATTAAGCGACACATAATCGAAGTCTGACAGATAACCGTCTTTGATAAAGTGGGAAATGGTGTGGGAAGTAAGCAGAACTTCAAACAAATCGGTGAAGCCCCGTTTGTTAAGTCGGCAAGGGGTGGCTGTCACTCCGAGTTTCTTAGCCTCTGGATAGGCATTCATCATCTCAGCATAGGTCTTTGCCAGGGCATGATGTGCCTCGTCTATCACAATGAGTGTTGGTCTTTCCTCCAGCTTTTGATAGTGTCTCGACAGCCACTGTATAGAGAAAACTTCTATAACGTTTGATTTTTCTCTTTCTGCATCAAGAGAAGTGCCTAATCGTCTCTCAAGCGTTTCCTTTATTTGCTCTACTAATTCACGCCTATGTACCACAATCCATACACATGGATTCTTCACTCTTCGTTCTTCTCTCTTCACTACTTCCGAAATCAGAACGGTCTTTCCTGTTCCAGTAGGCATCTGTACCATCACAGATTGGTGCGTTCCAAACGCATCCTCTATCTGCCGTAACATATCCTTCTGGTATTCGTACAACTGTATTTCTTTTATCATTTGTGTCTTTTCCACAAATTATTATCTACGCATCAAATCAATTTCATGCGCTTTATCTCTTCCATGTTTTCCTTGATGAACTCACTGACTTTCTTGCCGTTGTTCGGGTATATCACGGTTATTTGGATGCTGTCATCCAACGCCCCATACACCTCATCCCTCAATTTGTTGAATGGGCTATCCTTACATATATCTGGCAACCATAGTATCACGTCTCCACGCTTTACGGTTACATGATAGTCCTTTATCAGATAGTGTCCCACCAATTCCCTTATCTTCTTTTCTATTTCAACACTATTCATAATTTCTCATAGTATATACGCAATCCTTATCCCGAACTCGCGTTATTAGGTCCTCAAATTTTTCAGGAGTACTATTTCCTACTGCTGCCAAATGTTTGCACAACAACGGAATGACAAACTCAAAAGCCACAAAGGTGTAAGCAAAACTGTCTCGATTGTTTGTTCCTGTTATTTTCAACAATTGATGAAAGGCCATATCTAATTGGGCGATAGTTTCGTTTCTATTGTTCTCATTCAATCGAGCTGAAGCATTAATCTTTTTCTTTATGCTCTCCATCAAGCTGTAACTCTCACGTAAGTAACTTCGGCGATAGCAATATCCTATAGTTTTTACGAGATGCATTGCGTTTTCTCTTGATTCTTCTTTGGAAAAATGAAATAGCGGCGACTCTTTTAAGTAATATTCATCTGCTCCATTATCGATTAGAGCTTTCAGATTCCATGATTTGCTGGAAGCCGTGAATATTATCACTTGATTTCCAGGATTGGCCTGTTTGATACCTTGCAAAACTTTCATTCCTGAGAATTCCATAACATTTAAATCCTTATTCTCCTCACAAGCCATCAAACGCAAATCCAAGAATATTACATCATAATAAC
>ULXH01023350.1_pt1 | contig 22921 bp, 30 predicted proteins | sample 1961101 | NCBI WGS metagenome assembly ULXH01 (sample SAMEA4835833, study PRJEB28245) | human gut metagenome | biome: gut microbiome; material: fecal sample | place: Denmark | collected 2008 | reverse complement strand
AATCTTATCATTAGGTGTGAAGAATCCGTTGTTGTCACCTGATGCAGCGCCTTCTGACTCTGATGCTGCCTTTGCTCCACCGATGCTCTTCATTGTCGGGACATTTTCCGGACATCCGTTATTTACATTGATATTCATGTAAATACATTTATATCCTTTCATACTCTTATGTAAGAATATGTAGCAAAATAGCCAATTTACAATCCCTTTTTAGTCAAAAGTTGGTCAAGTACAATTTTTTTGGTCTATATCCCAGTCCCCAACTAAGAGGACTCTTTTCATCATTTATTATATAATTTTAAAATACATCCATGTTCTTAGCTAATTTTTCCAAAGCATCTCTTGTGACTTCCGGATTAGCTTCTGCATAGATGTTCATGGTCGTGCTGATATCAGCATGTCCCATTACTTCCTGAATAACCTTTACATTAGTTTCGTTTTCACAAAATCTTGAAGCGAATGTATGTCTGAATATATGACACGAAAACCTTGGTATGATTATCGGTTCTCTTTTTTGCTTCTTTGCCTCTACCTCTTCTTCTGCATTATGAGTATCTACGATTCTCTTGATTGCTCGATTTACTGCCTGTGGATTATGTGGATTTCCAAATCGATTAGTAAATATAAAGTTCGTCATCCCATCAATTTCTGTAATGCAGAAACCTTCCTCCTGCTGACGCTCATATTCAGATTTAAGCACTTCATATACCGGTTCCATCATTGGAATCACTCTGTTTCCAGCTTCAGTCTTAGGTTCTGATACTCTGAATTCACACTTGAATGAGTTATCAGCCCTTGTATAATAACTGTTCCAAATGCAGTCTGTGTAAATCTACAATTCTTCACAGCCGGGACTTGTCTGTCCCGACCATAAAGATTTTCTGTATTCTCTTCACCAGAGAACTTTCTTAGCATCCAAAATCCTCTGCATGTGAGGCTGTGATTGGCACTGGTCCGACTTCCAAGAAATATAACCACAATCCCTTATCCGTGATTGTTTTTACAAACTCCTCAAGATCCAAGATATCGTCCGTAATATCATTAAGACTTCTGACAACAACTACATCTATATCATGTTCTGCCAGCATCTCAAAGAATCCATCAAGATCATCTCTGTCATAATCTGCTGTTCTTGAACGATCACAATATGCAAATCTGATATCTACTCCATTCGGCATCGTCTGCTTATTCATCTCATCCAGCATCAATGATAGATTTGCTACTGCTCTACGTGATTTCAAAAAAGCAATTCCTTTTGCAAGTTCCTGGTTATCATTGTTATCTACTACGTTAAAATCCTTCTTATTCATTTTGTTAATCTCCTTTACATTTTGAATTGTATTGGAGAGTATTGGCGCCTCCACGCTCTTGGTGTGCTGTTCTTAAGCACAGTTATATTCTATAAAATTACGTATTAAGATTTAATCGAATACCATTCCACATATAACATGAAAACCACGAATACTATTCTGGGTTTACACATCAAAAACTTGCAAATAAAAAAGCTCTTCCTGGTTTTCACCAATGAAAAGCTTTCTATACATCACTCTTTAATATCTTAATTTCTAATATTAAGCCACCTTATTCTTCTGCATTCCACTTACTAGCCTAAAATTTCCTTTTGAAAATTCACTACCAGACAAAAAAAATACTACTCCCAAAATAATTACTGCATCTATTGTTTTGACAACAATATCTTTAATATCCTTGCTTTCCAGTTTATTTGCTACTTCTGATACTACATTTCCATCACTATTTATTTCTTGCTTTGTTATTTCATTTACCATTTTATCCATTCCTTCCTAATTGATTTTTAATACATTCTGCCATATAATTATCTGCGGATTATTCCGCACATGTAATTATAAGAATATTACATCTTAAATACAAGCGTTTGATTGCGGAGAATTCACCAATTTTTACCGCATATTTATTATCGCAGAAAGGATTATTATGAAAGATACAAATGACGTCAAAATAATAAAGAAAAGATTTCAAGATACTATAAATTATAGAGGAATATCGATTCGAGAACTAGGCAGAGATGAATATATCGATAGAACTGAAAAATCTATTAGAAATTACCGTGATAACGAATTGATTCCCAGAGATGTCTTAGAACGTATAGCAAGACGCCTTAATGTTGAACCTGCTTTTCTTGCTGGAGAATATGATCGCTTATGGGATAAAATAGGTGGAAAAATCGCTGATAATAACAAAGCTAATCTTTGTCCTGATGACTATCCTTTTTTCAAAGCTGAACAACATACAATTGAATTTGACAAACATTTTAAAGATACTCTAATAATACATGGTATAAGCTGGGAACAATACCAATCACTTTCCCCTCTTCAAAGAATTATGTTACGACGTCGTATTACCATAGAACAAACTCGTATTATTAGTCAATATTTTGACTACGATGCCTTTGGCAGATCTATGAAAGAGATCCTTGCTTACGATGAATCAATTTGGGATGATATAGACCCAGATGAATTAGAACAAGAAACAAACAAATAAAAACTGTAGACATTCCTTAATACAGTTTTGCACCTGCTGGAATTGAATCGTCTAACATTACAAGATTCAACTTTTCTTCACCATTTACATTGTGAATAGCTGAAAGTAACATACCGCAAGAGTCAATTCCCATCATTGAACGTTGTGGAAGATTTACGATTGCAAGTAATGTCTTACCAACAAGTTCCTCTGGCTCGTAAAAAGCATGTACTCCTGAAAGAATTGTTCTCTCATTCTCTGTTCCATCATCAAGTGTAAATCTAAGAAGTTTTTTGCTCTTAGGCACTGCTTCACAATTCTTTACCTTTACAACACGGAAGTCTGACTTTGAGAATGTATCAAAATCAACCTGCTCCTCAGATAAAGGCTCGATTTCAATACCTGTATTATTTTCAACAACTGCTGCCACTTCTTCTGTTACTACTACTTCATTGTTATCTATTGCTTGTAACTCCTTTGCATTAATTCTCCCATTAAAGTATAACATATACCTACCGACTTTAGGAAGAATCGCTTTCCTGAATCGTGAATAGATTTCGATTGACTCTCACACAAATAAAGCATCATCTTACTCCTGTATTATCAATTTTCGAATTTATTTCAAGCAACTGATGCAAGTTTGTATTCAACTGTTCAAAATATCGAATCATAGAATCAAGATTATCTAATGCATCACGTACAGTCTGTTCCGACTCTTCAATAAGCTCTTCATATTCCTCAGTTGCTTCATCCATTGCTTTTTCTATATAATAATCAAATTTCTCATCATAAGCCTCCATTCCGTAATCATTTACAATTTTTTTACTGGCTTCATCTGATACATCATACTGTGCCATTTGCTCAAGATTTTCAAACAACGATGAAATAGTGTCATTAAAGCTATCAAATGTTCTATTATATTCGTAAAATAACTCTTTTAATATTTCTACCTGATCCGGCAATTCATCATATTCCCAATACTCGTCTACTATATCATCTATTACATTCAATGCATCTTCAAACTGTGAAAAGAACTCTACAAATCCTCGCAAAAAACTGATATTTATTCCACTATCGTTTGTGCGATATATCCATTTTTCTTCAAAATTCGTATCGTAGTCTGACCATGGTTCAAAAGCGGCATCAAATAAACTTTGTCTTGCCCTTTTACAAGCTGGAATTAAACTTTCCAGATTAGCGATTGCCACAGCAAAATTATATTTATAATAAGGGACAGATTTACTTCTTATATCTGAAAATAAGGAATCTTTCAAATATTTAATTAAACTTCTATCTGTCGAAATAGTACCACATTCGATATTTTGACTACTCTCATCTGAAAAATTGCTTGAACCCCAATATACGATATTATCAGTCATGACAACTTTTGCATGATTACTAAAAGTAAAATATGGACTCAATCTCATCCCATAATCGACCGGATTCAGTTGACGCATATATAAATCAATCATATCTTTAGCAGCTACAGCATACTGTGGCTTGAAGTATGACGAAAACCTTTTAGGAATATTTGTAATAATAACTGCATTTGTTCCATTCTTACAAGCATCCTTCAAGGATTTCAACAAGTAACTATTAGCCTTTGGAGAAATATTAAATGTCATTATCCCGATGAATTCTGCATTTTTAAAATCATCTAGCACACATTTATATGTAAATTCGTTATTTCCAAATACTGCTTGACCATCACTAATTGAAATATTCTTCACCAAATAATTTCCACCTCCAACATGCTACTAGTTTTACGAAAATATTAATAATCTATCTCTTATCTCAAATCCTCTTCTTTGATATCACCCGTATATCTTATCAACCTCAGCTTCATATACCGCCTCAGTATGTGTATCAAACAGCACCCATTCCACCGAATCAAAGCTATCCGGATTGTCCTGCAGAAATCTATTAACTGTATGAACCGCTACCTTCGCTGCCAGCTCTACCGGAAAACTGTATACTCCTGTCGATATAGATGGAAATGCGATTGTTCTGATTCCATTCTCCATAGCCAGCTTCATCGAATTAAAATAGCAGTTTGCAAGAAGTTCTTCCTCTTTATTCCTGCCACCATTCCATACCGGTCCAACAGTATGAATTACATAATCACATGGCAGATTATATGCCTGTGTAATCTTTGCCTCTCCTGTCTCACAGCCATGAAGTGTTCTGCACTCGGCTAAAAGCTCTGGTCCAGCTGCACGATGAATGGCACCATCAACTCCGCCACCTCCCAATAGAGAATTATTGGCTGCATTAACGATTGCCTGCACATCTGTTATTTTTGTTATATCACCTTTTAATGTCTTTATTATGTACATCAGTTCCATCCTTTCCAGATATCCGGCTGATAACCAAGTGTGGACTGCTTTCCATTCCTTACAACCGGAGTTTTAATTACCTGCGGATTATCAAGCACTTTTTCCAGCTTGTCCTCATCAGCAGTATATTTAATTAGTGCAAGCAAATCTTTGTCTTTGCCATCCCAGTTAATCATATTCTCCAGACCACCATTTACCTGTGCAACAGAGTTAAATTCACCTTTACTCATGCCCTTTTCTTTCATGTCAATGAACTGATACTTAATGCCACGCTCTTTGAAGAAACGCTCCGCTTTCTTAGTATCATTACATTTCTTAGTTCCAAATATCTGTATATTCATAATCAGTATTCCTTTGTTATCTCTTCATCTATTCCATACATAGCCTTAAAATGTTCGAGATCTGCTGGACTTTTTATCAGCATTACCTCTTCTATCTTACCTGTATGTATATCCTTAAAGCCTGCTACCTGCTCGCCATTACAAATACTCGCTTTAATCACAGGCTTTTTGTTTTCCTTATCATATGACTGTTGAGCTTTTTTCTTCTTAAACAGTCCCATTTTGCTCATCTTCCTTCGCCTGTGCCATCAGAACAAGCTTCTCAAATGACTGTGCAAAACGCTCATCATATTCATTTGTCCGCTTCCTTGGTCCCTTAATATGATTCTTAGCCGAACCTCGTCTTGCTTTCTTATTAAGGTGTCTTTCCATAAGCATCCGGTCAATATTTTCATCCGTGTACCACTTGCCGGATTGATGAATTGCATATGCACCCTTGCCAAGTGCCATTGCAGCAACACCATAATCCTGCGACACCACAATATCTCCCTTATGGCAGATACTGATCAGCTTATAATCTACCGCATCAGCTCCAGCTCCAACCACAATTACTTCCCTGTAATCGGAATATAATACATGGTTCGTGTCACACAGCAATGTGGCTGGAATATTGTATTTTTCAGCAATCGCCTCTACAATATCCACTACCGAACATGCATCTGCATCTACAAATATCTGCATATCTTTCTCAGATCCATTCAACTTTAATTGTGATTTATCGGAGTTCTTACCTCGATGAGATTTCCACTTGGATCATAAAATCTCACAAGTTTCTGTCCTCCTTCAAGTTTCGTCAGTTTAGTAACATAATTCAAACAAAAATCATAGGATTCAAGTTTCCTAATAAAACCTTCCATATCATTTTCTTCAAAGTACAGCTCTGTCATATTGTTATGAGGTGTTGTAGGTATTTGGGTACTGTCATACCATACATTATCATCCTGCAATACAAGTCCCTCGGACATTATTACATTACCTTCCTGTTTCAAAATGACCTGTAATCCGAATAAATCCTTATAGAATCTGACAGATTCTTCTATATCATCTACGATAATCAAAATGTTCTTTAATCTCATGATTCACTCTCAAGCCTTCTTTTTGCATCCTTCAGGCGTCCATAAATTTCAGGCATAGAGAATTTTATTTTTTCAACCTCTTCCATTGTAAATGTCTTTATATCTTCAATGCTCCTAATTTCCATTTCAAAAAGTCTGCTGCATTGTTGCCAGGACCATTTAATTCCTCTGTTTCTGTCTATCACATCTTTCTCACTGCGAATCACAATGCCATATTTACCACACTGCTCCTGCAATTCTTTATATGTTGCATCACCCATATTGCGGATTCTAAAGATTGATTCCTTCGGTATCCTTACAATATCTCTTAAATCTGAAATACCACGTCGCCTCATACAATTTTTAAGTCTGGATGACACTTCAAGTTTTTCAATTTCTATTGGTTCGGTGCTCATATGCCTCCATTTCTTTCTCTATCCATGTCATAATTACATCTACAAGATACTCCTGTTGCACTTCACTCAATTCTCTTCCAGGTTGCATCTTGTGCCATTTCCGAATACACTTCCTGCAGCATGTAGCAGTTGCGTGTTGTGCTATAAATACAGGATGTCCTTTAGTTGGTGTCTGCTTACCATCATTCGGGATTATTGCCGGAACTTCTCTCTTGGCAATAAAATCATTTGCATGTTGCCGAATAGTATCCATTCCTCTTTCGTTTATGTAATCAATATCTTTTTGCTTCAAATGAAAACTGCTACGGAACTTTGAGGCTTCTAGATGTTCAAATAACTTTTTATACCATTCTTCTTTTGTCATTAGAATTTCACAACTTCCGGCTCATGTGTAAATGATGAGAACGTAGCTGTCGCATTTTTAAAATAGAACACCTCTGTATTACCATCATCTGCAGAATACATCTTCCGTAATGAAGGATAAGCATCAAGCATAGACTGTCTTGCTTCTACTCTATCATCCTCAATCAATTCACCAGCAATACGAAGCCACTCACCATTCTTAAAAGCACAGATTTCAACCTTCGGATTAGTGTGAATCTGCTTTGAAACATCCTTAACCTTACCTGTCTGGATATAGAGTTTTCCTTCAAAAATGTGTGCTGTTCCAAAAGGTCTAACTCTTGGCTGGTCGCCTTCGACTGTTGCTAAATAATATGTTTCTGCTTCTTTTAAAAATTTTTCTACTTGTTCCATGTTTCAACTCTCCTCATTTAAACTAAAGATAGTTTGATACTCAAATCAAATTACTTGTCCAATTTACCACTTTAAAAAATCTATCGTTTTCAAGTTGTATCTGTCTGCAAACGCTATTGCATCCTCCTCGCCTTTCTTATCATGGTAATATATTGTCCATTTTCTATTACCAAGTTTAGGTACAACTATATCTTTGTAATATGGTTCATCGACGCCCAATAGTGAATGTCCTAAAATAACTATTTCCGAAATGTTATCAATATACAAATCAATGAATTTTTTCAAGCTGTCATAATTCATAGTTAATTTTTTTGAAAATGCCAAGTATATTTCTTTTATATCTTTTTTTAACTGCTTTTTATCAATTAGTTTTCCACTGCTTTTAATCTCCAAAGAATCAACTTGTTTTTCCCAATCTTCAATATTGTTTTTAACCGAACCGAATTGGAATTGCTTCCTAGCTGCATTGATTACATCTTTTTCAAAATCGAACTTTTCAACCATTAAATTTCTTTTATCTGGAAGTCTATTATGTATATATAATATCTGCTGTTGTTTAAGATGTAAAAAATCCTCCAATGTATGAGTATAATTGAAATTGATGCATATGCTGTCACATTCTATAATTTCATCCAATATATCATCTGTGTTATTTTCACATATAGCATCAATATTTTTGTAATACTGATTAGCTAGCCACTCCCAAAACCATGTATTTGTAAAATTCCTTGCTATTTGCAATGGACTTTCCTTTAGAAAATCTGATGCTGCCTTTATTTGAGCTTTACATGTTTCGTATTCATTCGGATCTGTGTCTCTATCAAACGCATTTACATATTCACTAATGTACTTCTTACAATCAAACGAAAGTGCACTTTCTAAATCCGTCCAACATTCAACGTCTCTCGGAATAAAAAACATTGAATTTTCGATTAGTTTAATAGCATTTTTACCTGAATAGATATCTCTATTTTCCAAAAACTTTCTATATGACCTATAACTGGTATCTAAGCCAACATGTATATCCAATCCATTTCCACATACTATTAATTTCATATAGCTCCTTTCTCTTTTTAATGCCAACCTGCTATTTTACCTACTTCATCGCCTAATACAAATCCAAGCACAGCATACAAAAAATTAATATCATTATTAACAATCCCCACTATACATATGCCCATTATTGCTCCATTACCAACAAAAATAGCAGTATCTCCCTTATTATGATTTTTTCTTACTTTATGCATTATCCACTGTAAAAATATGGCACATAAGAAAAAAATGACTATATATAATATCTTTTCTAACATCCTCTCATTCCTTTGTTGTGTTAATTGCATCTATTATTTTCTTCTTCAACGTATTTGTATTCCTAGCATTCATCACATTATCTTTATTTCCCGTAAATTTATATGCTATCTCGTAAGGAAATTTACCTTCAATATTAAATACAATTCTTATAGACTTTTTAAATTTATCCAATATACAAAGTTTTTCCATCACTTCTTCAAAATCATCTGTTGGTTTTTCACAACCAAGAAGAAATATTATAGAAAAATCAATACTGTCATTAGCCATCAGCTCTGTTCCTAATAAATTCAATGCAGCTCCTAGTTCAGCCTTTCCGCCTGCCTGAATATCATTCCATATAAAATCATCAAGCGGTGTAAGCTCTGGCGTTTGCCATTGTCCCCAAGTATTATATTTCATTATCTTTAGATATACATGTGAATCTGTCTCATGCTCGATTTCACGAAATATAGGAATAACCTCTTCCATAGCTGCATTAACTGTTCCGATTCTATTCCCAATCATTTTTTCAGAAGCATCAACCAAATAATATACATTAACACGCATAATTTTATATATCTCCTGCCGAATTGATGCCGGCACCATCATAATCTACTAATTCCCCTTGTGCTCCGCACCAGCCACATGTAAATGTCTTGCTATCTGCATTATTGCAATTTAACTTTCCACATGTTCCACACACAATAAAATTCTTGGCTTTACAATATGGACATCCTGGATATTCTGGATCTGGATAAATGGTACCTTTTATCTCGGTATTTCCATATCCTTCTGACTTTGCTCTTTTATCTGTGAGCTTAAATGCCCAATCATATTTCCACCCCAAAGATGTCTTTTCCATTCTAACACCATAAATCTTTTTTCCTTCTCTGCAATGAGAAAGAGCAACCTTAGCTTCAATATTTGAATACATTACTTTTTCGCCTCCGTCTATTTCTAACAGCTATTATCTACTGCCACTCTCCCCATTCGCCACTATCATTTTCTGATTCTTCTTGTTCCACTTCATTAACAACCGTATTTACTATATCTGCTGAATCCTCTTCTGGAGATGAGATTGTATCATCCGACTGCTTACTATGGCTTTGAAATTCTGATGCTCTGACACTTACTTTATGTATCATTTTTTTGAGTGTATTCTGATCTTTCGCATCAAGTATTGCTTCTGAATTACCAGTAAATGCTTCCAAAACATTCTTATCAGAACTGCCTTCAATATTCAATGCTATTTTTATTGCATTCTTGAACCAATTATTTTCTTTAATAATTTTTAATGCTTTTTCCCAATTATCTGTAGGTCCTCCATCACTGAATAAGAGAATAACTGGTGCATATGCTCCTGTTTGCGATTTTAAAAACTCTTTTCTAGACAGTTTTCTATCCAGTTCCAATAAAGCAGCTCCAAAGTCAGTAATTCCTCCAGCTTGTAAATCCTGCCACTGCCATGTTTCAATACTAATCGGTTCAGTTTCCGATGTAATCCATGTACATCCACTTGAAAACTGCATAACAGCTACTTTAATCTCTGCATCATCATTTGCCTTTGCAATATCATTGATAAGTTCTTTGCATTCCTCCATAGCACTATTAACTGTACCAATTCTAGTTCCACTCATACTCTCAGATGTATCGATAATATAAAACAGAGTCATAACTTTTCTCGGTGATGGAGTAATCTCTTCTAATAATGACATTCTACAAAATTCCTTTCCGCCATATGCTTATATAAACAATCCAATTACACCTATTACAATGCTTATAGCTATCAAAATTACCAATAGAGTTGTTCTCTTACTTAGTTCTGATTTAAGTTGAGTATTCTGTTCATACAAATTAGAAATATTCATCTTTTCCAATGTATCCAGAAACTCTGAATACTTGGATTCCAATTTTGCTTCACAGGATTTCATCATCTCATTTGTATGTTGCATTTCTTTAAGATATCTGTCCTGTGCATCTGTCAATTCTTTATTTCGTGCTACAATAATATTATCCACATCCGATTTGAGTAAATTATTTGCATTTTCATTCTGAATTTTAATTTTCTGTATAGAATCGTCTATCTTATCATCCATTTCTGAGGCGGCTTTAATAAGTATGCCTTCCTGGGACTTTGCAGAGTTGACATACCCCTGCATCTCATTTTTTATCTCTTCGAGAACCATTTTATATGCATTGTTTACATCTGTAAATTTTGTCACTACATCTTCTAGTTCAGCCGATATCTTATCTATGATTACCTTATTATTGTCATTTTCGATTTTCACAATCTCAGTCGGCAACTCTTCTAGTTTTTCCTTCTGTTCTCTTGCTTCTACAGCATAACCAGATATATTCTGCTTCATCTCTTGTAAGGCAGTAACATACCCATTCTGCAATTCCGTAAATTGCTTAATAGCTTTCGTAAATTCTGATGCTACATCATTTCTGATTCTTTCATTATTTGCAAGCTCAGTATTTTCAATACTTGAAGGAAGGTTATCCATTCTTGCAAGTAATGCCTTTGATTGCATATCAAATCCTGAATTCTGCTGTTTCATCTGATCTACTATCTGTTTTAATGCCTGCACCATTTCGCCGGATGCCGACATATTGTTCTGAAACTCATCAATTTCCTTTTCCAGATCTTCAATCGTATTTAACATTTCATCATCTCCTTATAATCTGTCTTAGCTTATTGTTCGCACATCTTGCCATAATTCCATAATATAATTTATCTTTTTCTTTCTCGCGATAAATACTATCCATAATGGCTTGCAATTTAATATCTGTTACATTATTATTGCCATCAAAATACTTTAAACAATTCCATTTAGCATCATCGCTACACTCCGGATACATAGTTACAAGTGTATCAAATAAAGTCTTTTGTTCATCTGCATCCAACTTATTCCAAATTCTCTCCAATCTAGTTGCCTCAAATCTTCCCAACCTGTTCCAATTTCCTATAAATAATAGAAAATCTAAGCGATATGAATAAGAATTACTATTTATTCTCTCTATATTAGTCAATGTATTCTTACCCACACCTGAAATAAGCTGCTTGGCGACCTCATCGAATGTTAACGAACTGTAAAAATCCTCATCTTCTTTAATTTGAATAAACGGTAATACAAAATAGTCTTCAATTTCCTCTGTAATCTTTACAGAATCACATTCCTGATTACTTGTAATAAAATCGAAGAAATCCAAAAACTGCTCCTTATGATGATAAAGGAATTTCTCATAATACCATTTCACATATATTTTTATTACTTCTTCCAGAGATTTTGCTCTTGATACGTTGAAAACACTTTCCCTATCATTATTCATAGATGAGAAATACTCTCTCGATGTCTTCTTCATACGATCCAACATACTTTCGTCATCCAACGCTACAACCTGGTGTCCGACATTAGGCACCGTACAAATATCTACAATAATCTCTATTTGATTATCTTCCAATGCACGATATGTATACCAGTCCTTAATGTATCCTGTCACATAAAGCATATACAGAAATTGCTTATATGTTTCAACTGTATCTGTAGGATAATCGATGATATATGCTGTCTTTTTTCCACTATGGAAATCAGAGAAAATATCAATCAATCTATCATATAACAAGTCGCTTGTATCTGCACCACAATTCAATTTACGATAGATGTCAGAGTAATCATTATTCATTTCATCTAAAATTTGTGGCAAATTGTCTACGACAGTTTCTCTCCTTAATAATTGTGGATTAATATTGCTTTCCGTCGGCTTCAAATAAAGTACATATGATGTCACTTTCTCCTCAGCTCGTCCTGCCCTTCCAATTTCCTGCACAAATTCGTTTTTTGACACTGGCATGCCAAAATGTACTGTACAATTTACATTCGGGAGATTAATTCCAATGCCCAATTCTTCATTTGCAACTAATATCCTACAATATCCCTGTGCAAACTGATTATAAGAATCTGAATCGTCTCCCCAAAATACATCCGCTTCAAATCCAATCGCTTCCGCTACCTGCTTCGAGATATCATCGCTTTTTGTAAATACAATAGCTCTTTCATTTCTTCGTACAATTTCATCTGCCACAATTTTCACTTGCTCAAACATGGCATCCATACTATCAAGTTCTCGAAAATCATACCGAACATTGTACTTTTCAAATAACACTGGTGAAAAGAAGTTCTCCTGCGGTATATGTAATTGTCGTTGAATATCTTGTGCAACTGTATAATTAGCTGTTGCTGTAAATCCCAAATATCTTGCTTCTCCTAAATAATTGCTCATATTTTTGGAAAGCATCAAATATTCTGGTCTAAAGTCATGTCCCCAATTAGAAAGACAATGTATTTCATCCAACACTACATATGCAATCTCGTTTTTCCAGCGTTTAAACACTCCAAAAAGATTACGGTTTTGAAATGTTGATGGCGTTAAAAAAATCAAATTAGTAGCTGGCTTAAAAAAAGAAAAATCGTTATCAGATTTCAAATTCAAATGAGTGGCATTATCAAAATGATGAAATTTTTTCAGGTTTCTAATCTGATCTTTAATCAAAATATCTGTAGGTGCAACTACAAATACTACCTGTGGCTGCAAAATACATGCAAAGTAATATATAAGTGATTTTCCACTACCTGTCGGCATTATACATACAGCATGATTGTTCGCATTCATCATGGAACATAATGCATCAAACTGTCCTCGTTTAAACTTATCGAAATGAGATATTTCTCTAAGGATAAATTCCAAATCCTCTTTATCTGATTTATCTAATCTATAGTTAACTCTGCGTCCAAATCTTAATCTTCTTCGCACTCCATGATCAGAATCATAATTTTTCACACAATAATCTGCCTTAGTTTCAGCCGAAATGCTCTTACCCAACTTATCCTCAATAATTTCTATCTGACATATTTTAACCTTTATTAATCTGGCAAATACAGCTAAGTATTCATTGAGGATATCTGCTGCTGCAAGAACTTCATCTCTATCTCCCAATATATTTAATCGAAGAGATGTGACTCCATCTGGTTTTACCAAATCTAATAATATCATCATATATCGGTACACACGACCGTAATTTAATTCATGATTAAAGAAATGTGTCTTCATGTACTGGGGATAGTTCTCTCGTTCAATGTGTGAATCTCTTATTAAAAAATTATAGACTATAGCAAGTAAACTAGGATAAGGTTCAGTCCTGTTTAAATCTTCAGTTCCAGTACCCTTTACAATAAATCCATAATCAGAATCCCCTACACCACATGGAATTCCTCTTACCACCTCGCCTTTAGCAAAATCAAGATTCATATATCGACTATAATCGTTATAATCTATTCCATAATCTCCAGTATTCTGTAGAAGTGTTTCTTCTTTACGCTTCTCTTCTTCGATACGAATTTGTTCTTCCTGCTGGTGAACAATAATTGCCTCTTGCTCTTCTTTTCTTTCTCTTTCATGCTCTGCCAGATAATTTTTATAAGCCGAAGCCACTTGATTATTTACAATTTTGTTCCATTCGTCGACAGCCTCTGTTGCCTTTTCTACCATCATATCATGCTGATTTACCAATTTGTCTATCAGCATTTGTCGCTCAAAGAGAGTTTTACTACCACCGGTCAAAGTATCAAGTATTCCGATTCCATATGCTTTCATCATTCTGTTAATTTTGGCAGTATCCCCGGCATAATAATCTGCAAATACACTTTTTAATTTTTTTTCATCACCCAGCAAATCCGGACGACTCAAAAATACATCTGATAACTTCAAAATTCAAGCCTCCTCTTACTCTGACGTAGTATCTGTTTTTTCATCTATTATTGCAGGTTCTTCAACTTCTTCTTTAGTTTTATCTTCTACAATTTCATGAATCTGTTGATTTAAAGGATCGGCATCGTTTGAATTCTCAGCAGAGTTCTCATTGTTGTTCTGTACTTCTTCCTCATATACAAGGTTATTAAGATTTTCTATAAGGTTATCCAGTCTTACCTGTCTACTATAGATTTCCTCATCTAATTTGCTATCAATATCTTTAAGCTCATTCAATTCTTGTAAACATTTTTGAATACTCTCATCAATATTTTCACCTGTCTGCTGCCATTTTCTTACTTTTTGTCTTAATGAAATCTGTTTTCCAATAGCACTCTGCTTTTTCGACTTTTTATCTTTTAATTCTTCAGTCAGTTTAAAAATCTCATTCTGTAATTCAAAAGAAGTTTTTATTTCGGTCGCTCTTTGCAAATCCATAATTAGTGCAACCGATACATCATCCCCACTACCTTTTTTAGTCAATACTGGAAGGTATTCTTTTATTTCAGATTTCCCTATATCGACACCATTTTCAATGAATATTTTAAGTATCGAACGATATAATGCATATAATTCTTCGTCACTTGCATATGAGTCATCAATGCCATCTGAGCCTATAAATACCGCTGTTTGGGGATTTTCCGTTACAAAATATCTAAATTCGTCTATCGCATCACTATCACATATAGATGTAGTAACATTTAATTGACAATTTTCATCCCAAGGTATCGGTTCAGAAAATTTACCATCAGAATCTATATATACGCACTTGCCATCCCCAATCTGTAGTCCAAAAGAATACTCATCTGTTACAGCAAATAATATTAAAGTACATCCATATGCTTTCTCTATATGACGTTCTTCTTCATTATCAGATATATACTTTCTTTTATACTTTTCAGGAACTAATGATAACTCTTCTTCTGAAAATGGTCGTTTATTAAAGTCTTCTTCTACAGATTGATACCATGCCTTTAAAATGCTCTTAGCTAACTGATTCAACATACAATAATTATTGTTATTATCTTTTAAAACATCTTTTGGATCAGCAGTATTCACAAAATCAATAACGCTTTCTATTGCAGCATTCACTGCATATTTTGAACCATATTCAGTTCTAGGATAGTTATCACTTCCATGTCCATCTGCCACAACACAAATATGCATTTTTTCATCATCGTAAAAATCAGAAGCATCTTCACATACTTTACTAATTTTAGTGTGATTGTATCCTACTTCTGTAGCAGAAAACGCAAAATAATCATTTATCACGTTTTTCCTCCTAATATAAAAAGTGACTGCCTGCCCAAAGCATGCAGTCTTATCATCGCCTTAATCCCAGTTTCCCCAATCATTGTCATCACTAGATACGGGAGTTCCATTATCCTGTTCCACATCATTCACAACAGCATTTACAATATCTGCGGAATCCTGCTCAGAAGAAGTTACTGTATCTGCGGACTGTTTACTATGGCTTTGAAATTCTGATGCTCTTACACTTACTTTATGAATCATCTTTTTAAGTGTTGCCGTATCCTTTGCATCCAATATTGCTTCAGGATTTCCAGTAAATTGTGCAAGCACAGACTTATCCGAACCGCTTTCTATATCTATTGCTATTTTTATTGCATGTTTAAACCAATTATTTTGTTTCAAATTATCTAATGCTTTTTCCCAATTATCAGTTGGTCCACCATCACTTAGCAATAATATAACTGGTGCATATGCTCCAGTTTGTGAATTTAGGAATTCATTTCGAGATAACTTTTTATCTAACTCAGTTAATGCTCCACCAAATTCAGTCATACCTCCGGCTTGAAGGTCATTCCAAATAATATCATCCAAGCCTACTGGACCTGATGCTGGTGTTATCCATGAACATCCACTTGAAAATTGCATAATAGCAACTCTAATTTCTGCATCATCATTAGCGGCAGCTACATCTTTTAGCAATGGAATACATTCCTCCATTGCTGCATTTACAGTACCGATTCTGGATCCACTCATACTTCCTGATGTATCCACTAAATAAAATAAAGTCATTACCTTTCTAGGTGATGGTGTAATTTCTTCTAATAATGACATTCTACGTTCCTCCTTATAATATTGTTGCTGCATCTTTTGGATTATTAGTGCACTCTAAAATAAAATCTTTCTTAATTGGGACTACTGCACCTGGTGCTAGTGGCTTTTGATTTCCACTTGGTAAATTAACTTTCCAGCTAAGTGAGCTATCATTTCTGATACCAAAAACGCTTGGATCTTTTGGATTCTGTACAACTTGCCCTAATGCTGTCTCCACATCATTTTGCGAAGAATCTGCATGCCACAACATTAGTTTTGCTCCTGGATATAATGGCAAAGTAACTGTACTAAATTGAATTGCATTTGGCACTAGTATTTTCTTGCCACATTCCATACATACATTTTCACCTTGCTGCATCAAGAAAGTTTCTTCCTTACAATGAGGACATCTTACAATTCCTGCTTTCAATTTCATAAAAGCATCTAACCATTCTTTTTCTATTACTCTTGGTGCTTTTTTTTGCATCACATCATTGCTAAAGGCTTTCTCGAATAACTCACGAATATATTGAGGATAAATATGCCAAAATGTCTTCAAATTTTTATCCGTTCCAGGTACTGGTCTATTTCGATCATCCTTTGGATCATAAACAAATATAGGTTCCTCTCCGTAGTATCTTTTCTCCAGTTCCTTCGTCATACATGGAGGTGTAGATCTCTTTCCTTCCAATGGATGATTAATGAACAACAATCTAAAAAGAATTACTGCGAGTGAAAATCTGTCAGACTGCTTGTCCGGATCATTTTTTCCTGTAACAACTTCTGGAGCCATATATCTCTGTTTACCAAGGATTCCAAGATTCACGCCAAATGGTGAAACATTATCGTTATCACATATCAACACATCTCCATTATTAGGATTAATAAAGAAATTACCGTTATTAATATCTTGATAACTATATCCACTATTATGTAACTCTCTAAATCCCTGTATAATGTTAATTGCAGCCTCCACAATAGCACTGAAAGATTTAAAATGAACTTGCTTTTGTTTTGCACTACCTACAAAAAATTCAGTCAACTCATAATATCCAGCTGGTCTTACATCCATAATATAGCCAAACACACCTGCATGAACATCAGTTATTCCAAGCGGCCACAAAAATGCTTTTGTTGGCGCTCCTTTTTGAATATTATTCTCCAAATTCTTATAAAATTCCTGCTCTTTTCCGCCGAATACACCCTTGTGATACCATTTCAGTGCATATTCTTTTCCATTATAGGAAACCTTGTAAACCGTTCCCTGTCCGCCAGAGCCAAACTCAGCTAATACTTTAGCCTCTCCGCCGTATTTCATTTTAACTGTATCTCCAACTTTTAATGTTCCCATGATTTCCTCCTCTATCTATCGCTTTGATGCATCCTTAATAGGAATGCCCTCATTTCTTGCGTATTCAAGTCCTTTGCTACCTGCATAACAATAAATTGTTAATTTGGGATTATTGCTATCAGAAAACCAACCATTTCTTCGTCGATCGTATGGAGAATGATACTCGTGCAAATTAAACACTTTTGTTCCAATACTATTCAATGTACTTGGTAACGCTATTTCTGTCATTGCACTACAGTTTTCAAAAACACTGTTACCAATTACAAGTAATCCCTCATTAAGCTGTACATCCTTCAACATTTCACACGAATAGAAAGCATGATCAAGAATTTTAGTTACATTAACAGGTAGAATAATATTTTGCAATTTTGAGCATCCAGAAAATGCATATTCTCCAATAGTTTTCAATCCATCTGGCAATAGTATTTTCTTTAACGCCGAACATCCGCCAAATGTTCTTGACCTTATCTCAATAATTCCATTTGGCAAATCGATTTCTTCCAGAGAAGAACAACCATCAAATGTTTCCCGTCCAAGATATGTCAATCCTGTTGGAAGTATAATGTGTCTTATTGCTGTTTGGGCAAACACACCAACATTTTCCCTATTCATTAAGTACGAATAACCAAACTTACCTGTTTTGGAACTGTCTTCTTTTGAACCAATTCTTTTCAATGTACTAGGTAAAACAACTTCCTTTAATATTGGGCACTCAGCAAATGCACCATTTTTGATATATGTAATTCCCTCTGATATAACTATCTTTTCAACAGATTTGCATGCTTTGTATGCATCTTTTCCAACTCCAACAACTTTTTTCTGATCAATTGTACTCGGTACGGTCAGTTCCTTTTCATCAAATCCCTTAAACTTTATTATCTCAACACTATTTGCATCTATTGCTTTAAGATCAAAATCAAATGAGGAGCCTGCAACATTTTGCACAGACTGAGCTCCAATAGGAGCATGTTTAATTGGTTGAGGATGTGAATTCCCATTTATCCTGTCAATTGGTAAGATTTCTGGTTTATGAATTTTTGCGGCAGTACCTACGCAAATACACTGGTCAATCCAAGCATCAAGTCCCTCTATAACATACTTTTCCTGTAAGCCATAATCATTTACTATTCTTTGTACATAAGCAGAATACTGGGAATCTGTGATTGTCCCAGCACTTCTAATCTCACGTGGCACCCCACTCTCATATACATCCAACAAAACATTCATTTCCCTCGCCTGCCCTGGATATAAATCCAAAATCACAGCTCTCATTAATGAACGACTTTGTAAACAATCCTTTGAATACCCTATTACTTTGCTTAAATCAATCATTATGTATTCCTTTCCTAATGTACCATCTGCAACACCATAGCCATGAGCTGTGACTGAGGCATCATCAAATCTATAGTCTGGCTTCCAAACTGTAATGCAACCGCATCAGAATATGGTATAACCGCTGTAAGATTTTTCACTTTCTTTTCAAAGCCATTTTCAGGTGCCACAAATATTATTCTCTGATTCGTAACAAATATTACTCCTTCCTTATATTCATACCATTCCTGAACTATCGGCTTGGTATTTCCATTAGAAGAATGTAGTGTAAATCCCTTTGTTACTCTATAACTGCTTCCATGTCTTCGTGATTGATATGATTTTTCCGTTTTCTTTACCGCCAAAGCTGCTCTATCCATAAAATGACATGTTTCATTTTTTGCAAGCATAATCGTAGATGGGTTAAACTTTGGCAACTGTCCTGTCATTATCTCATTAGAAATTCTTTGAGGCACCAAACTTTGTAATCGTGGAGCATCTTCACTTAGATGTACTCCAAATAGTGATGCCATAAATCTTTTTCCGCTACTACTCATCTTGATTTTTTCTCCAATTTCTATATTGACCCGTTTTCACTCGTGCATCTATTGGTTTCTCTGTATCTGCTGGGATTGCCCAATCTCTTCCAAACTTCTTTGCTCCTGGAATTCTTCCTTCTGCACACATTTTCTGAATCCTTCGTGGTGTTACATTCCACTTTTCTGCAACTTCTTTAATCGTTAAAAAATCCATCATATATCCGCCTCTTAAAACAAAAAATTCATTAAAATATATTGCTATACCCCAATGCATCCATTCATAACTGGCTACCATTTTAAAGGTCCTATAGCTTTGCGTCATAAGCTTTCGCTTATTTTGCCGACATCTGTATTAAGTTAGTATATATTTTATACTTTTTAGCGAACATTGTCAATATGATGCACAAAGAACTTTTAATTTTTTTATTCTTTTTGTTTATTTTTAACAATTATCACTTATTCAATTTACATATTAGAGTTTACTATAATATTTTCTTTCAAGGTTGCCACAAAAGCGACATTAAAAAAGGGTTTCTATACAGCCCCTTTACATACTTATACCCTGTTCAAGTTCTTTCAATCTTTCCACACTTTCATAGTATTGTTTTGTCGCATGTGATATCAGCCATTCTTCTTTTGCAGTAATGCTCTTTGTTTCTCTATTCCCTTCCAATAAAATACTTACATCTACTACAGAACCAGCCATTTTAAGAATCTCCTCTACCCAGTCGTGAAGATCATCGGGTGCTACCTCCAAATCAGATAATGAAATAAACTCTTTTTTTACCCTTTGAATCCAATTTCCATATTTTATCTGTAACTTATCGTATGTAAGTAGCTTGTTTTCTACTTCTTGAATATCAATTAAAAAATCTGCTGCCATGTCAATAAACAGTTTCAAAAACTCTTTACATCTATTAATATATTCTGATCTAGGCACAGTATTTTTCTGCATTTTTTTTACCAACTCGTAAGAACTATTTTCAAATATGTATATGTCATCCACTATTCTCGAATTACTATTTACTCGAAAATAAGTTTCCCTTACTTCCGGCTTAGCCCAGATTGTATAATATTGATGACAGCTATTGACTATATCGCTCTCATCATTTCCAAAATAACACCATATTGCGCTGGCAGGGATATTTCTAAACTTCTCTTCACTACTCTTGCTTGTATACAAATCAGCATCCTTTAACCAATTTGCTATCTCCTTTGTTATTTTTATCAACAGTTTATCCGTTGCTCTTTCATGTAACACTACAAATGCACATAGTCGCTTTTCTTTAGAAGAATTTAAAGGCTTAGTATTAACCACATCATATATCTCATTATGAAGAGTATAATTGGGCGATACATATTCTTTATAATCTGCTACTTGAAAATAAATTGTGCCTCCTATACTACTGCGATATATCGGATTTTGCCTCTTATCCGGATATTTTCTGTTCCATGCCATTACCAATCTATTGGTTTCCTTGTATATATCATTTAATTCAATTTTTCCTTCATGAACAATATTTTTTGAAATAAGCGCTGTCGCTAATGCTCCTGTAAACACACTATGATTACCTTCTGTAGCAATCCTCGATAATTCATCTGCCGATGAAGAAGCGTATACCGCAATACCATGTCCTACAAATTCATTAATAGATTTCTCTATATCTATATGCTTTGCTTCTAATGACTCAAAATTACCAGAATAGCAACAATCTAAGAACACAATTTTATTTTTGCAAGGTATTTTGTCAATATAATCAATGACACTCTGCTGATTCAACTGTAAGTTGCTGAACGCTAGCGTTTTTGCACTTCCATGACCGGAGAAATAGAACAAAAAAGTATCCTGCTCTGATAAACTTTTCCCAAATCTACCTATTTCCCGAACAAAATCATCTGCATTAACAATTCCATTACTATCTTCCCCTGCCATAATACGAATGTTTTCTTGATTACATTTTAATCCATTTATAAGTGCAGTAGCAATTAGTACCAAATCCATTCGATATGAAGGCAAATTAGGAATATTTAGTTCTACATAATTTCCCACCCCTATCAGCAATGCATATATATGATTATTTATATTCATTCCTTACCTGACTCCCTTCTGCTTAGATTTACTATTGCTTTTAACGCCTCAGCCTCGTGATTTGGCTCATCATACTCGTCTGTGGTATAGTGATGCACATTGTCGATTTGCTCATTTGACATTTTTATCAGCATTTCATTTATCTCTGCAATTCTATTTACTCTCTTTCTTGCTTTGACATTTCCTATATAGGTACGATCAATATATTTCTCTTGTTGTTTACTATCCTGCATTATCTGTTCTAGCATAATCTGACATTCTTCAACCTTATTATTCTGTAACTTATCATCAATATCTTCTAATAATGTAAGTAAGTCATTCTCTGTAATATACTCATTCATATGCTGCCTCCATATCCTATGTTTTAGACTATGTATAAAAAATACTCTCTAATCAAGATATAACAGGTCGCCATCTATGCGACATATCAGCCTAATAATGGCTGGTCATATTCATCCAACGCAAAATTAATTGTCATAATATCAAACACCTCATGTTCAATAAAATATCTGACAATCAAATCCCCTTTGCTTCCAGGCGACAATGCATATTCTGCTCTCGTCAATAAATCTATTGTATCTTCCAGATTCAGTCGTAATGCTATAGCCAAAGCCAACACCGTATGCTTTCTAGGATGATACGCCGGATTGCTCCGAATTTTTGAAAATAACTTTCTATCAATATTTGCCCTTTTATAAACTTCCACATCTGTCATTCCACTACCATCTATAAGAGACAACAGCCTTTCAGTAAAGGTCTCACCCATTTCACTCATAAGCTGTTCCAGCGTTGGCTCAGCATTATCCGAAAATGTAACTCCGGCATCCTTTATCATCTCAGCAGATAAACATTTGCACTCTTCTATTTCTTCTACCTGAATATAATTTTCTGCAATATATCGTTCCAAAGATACTTTTATTTCATCTGTAAGCATTGCTAATCCTCCATCATAAATATCACTGCTCAATCTATGTTCTATTATACTATGCCTGTTAGGAATCAGCAATTTGCTTATGACACAGATAATTTTTTTATACTGCGAAAATATATACTATCTAACGTCTCA
>ULXH01030206.1_pt1 | contig 23320 bp, 18 predicted proteins | sample 1961101 | NCBI WGS metagenome assembly ULXH01 (sample SAMEA4835833, study PRJEB28245) | human gut metagenome | biome: gut microbiome; material: fecal sample | place: Denmark | collected 2008 | reverse complement strand
GACCTGATGCTCATTTGCTACACGCCCCATGAGGAGCAGGCGACAAAATGGGCACCCTATTTGCGGGAACGGTACTTCGATATGCTGACCGCCTGCACCTACCTGTCTGCTGTGTGCGAAGCTGGCGCACCGGGCGCGCAGCTCCATGCCTACAAGAAGATCATCGACCTCGCCGATGTGGTGCTGTGCGTCTACGATACGGACATACCGGCCACAAGCAGTGCGGAGGATAGAGCGTTGGCCTACGCAGAGGGGCAGCACAAGTCGCTGGTGCTGCTGCATCCGACAGAACTGACCACAAAACAGATCTCCGCTGCCCATGACGCGAGATGACAAAGATCATGCCGTGTGCTATACTGTCGGCATCGAGCCGGGGAGGTGTCTAAGATGCCGTTCCAATACCATATCCGTGAAATGACGGTGGAAACAAGTGCAGAGGATTTCGTGACACGCTTTGTCCGTGTGGAAAAGTTCCTGCCTTTCTGCCAGCAGTGCGGCAGCTACAATACCCGCTGGACGTGCCCGCCTTTCGATTTTGCCCCCATGACCATTTGGCAGAGCTACAGGGGACTACGGCTGTATGCCCGCATCTTACAGGCGGATGTGCCGGAGCAGCCTCTGGACGAGGCAGTGGCGGCGTTGAGGCAGGAAAAGCGTCTATACCGGCAGAAGCTCCAGCGGTGGGAGCAGGAAACGCCGGAGAGTCAGATGCTGCTGGCGGGCACCTGCGACCAGTGCGAGACGTGCGAAAAGGTACAGGGACATCCCTGCGGTAGGCCGGAGCTGCTGCGCTATTCCATCGAGGCGCTGGGCGGCGATGTGGGGGGCTGTTTGCAGCACTACTTCCACCTGCCCATACTGTGGGGCAGGGATGGCAAAGCGCCGGACTACTTTGTGTTGGTGGGCGGTCTGCTCACTAAGTGACAACGAAAAATGACGGGTGTATCAGTCGATACACCCGTCATTTTTTCTCATTCTTCTTCGCGGCGTTGGCGGCGGCGCGGGACTTGTCGCGGTTCTTGCGTTGAGCGATGAGGTCGGCCTTGGCCTGCCGCCTTGCCTTCCGTTCGTGTATGAGCTGCACCTCCTGCCGCTGGTACTCCTGCTCGTAGCGGGGATAGTGATGCTCCCGCGGCGGCTTGTACTGTGAAGGTAGCCCCGCAGCTTTCAGTGCCGCAGACCAGTTGCCGAAGCGCTGGGCGATGTACGCACCACCCACGACCTCGCAGGGTGCGGGCGTATAGGACACATCGACGCACTGACGTACATAGGCGATGAGGTCGGCGTCGCTGGCGGTTTCGTATTCTATCGCAAAAGCCTCGTCCTGCGCTTGCAGGGCTTCAATGGTGCGTTTGACGATCTGCTGGTGCAGTAGGTTATCCCCGTTGACCTGTGGCATTTTTATGTCCCTCCTGGGCATAATAAACTCAGCCAGATGGAGCGACATCCTTCGTAAATCATCATCATTCAGGAAAGCATTTTTCGCCACCGGCTATGGTAAAACGATAGCATTTGCGGGGCGGGAAGTCAAGTATGGCATCGGTGTCAGGGCGAAAACAGTCGCCGGAGACCGAAACGGGAGGTATATCCGCCGAGCCTTTCCGCGATGATGGATGATAAAAAGGGTGTTCGCCGTCAAAAATCGCGTCAGGAGGAGTAAGAAATGGCACGCAGAGGGGAGAACATCTATAAACGCGGAGATGGCCGCTGGGAGGGCCGCTATATCCGCGGTCGGACGCCGGAGGGACGGGCGCAGTACGGCTACGTCTATGCCGCCACTTACAGTGCTTGCCGGGAAAAGCGGCGACAGTGCCTGCGGGAGCTGCCCCGCGAGATCACGCCAAGCAATAACATGACATTGCCGGAGGCTGTGGAGCTATTTTTCGTGGAACGGGAACAGAAACGGAAGCTGAAGGAGTCCACCGTCAGCCGGTATCGGTATGTGGTACGGCAGTATATCCAGCCGCAGCTGGGCGCTGCGCCGCTGTATGCGCTGACGGAGCAGCGGGTAGCGGATTTTTACCGGAAGCTCCAGGAGCAGGGCCTGTCGGCCAAAAGTACACGGGATGTTGGCGTACTGCTGCGAGCCATTCTGCGGATGGCGGCCAAGCGGGGGTGCTTCTGCACGGGTCTGAACGCCGAACTGCCGGCGTACAGGAAGCGGCAGGTGGAGATATTCACCGAGCCGGAGATCGTACAGCTGGCACATCATATCATGGACGAGCCGAATCTGACCGGCCTTGGTGTTCTATTGACGCTGAACAGCGGCCTTCGTCTGGGAGAGCTGTGTGCGCTGCGTTGGTCGGACATCGACCTCCATGCAGGCTTTCTACGTGTAGAACGCGAGGTGCAGCGGCTCTATGAAAAAGGACACACGAGGCTTGTCGTACAGCCGCCCAAGAGCGAGTCTTCCTGTCGCAGGATACCGCTTCCAGCAGATATGCTGTCCCTGTTGGCGACGTACAAGCCCAAGCACACAGGTGATACCTGCTTGTTGACGGGCACTTCCATACTGCCGGAACCGCGTACTATGCAGAACCGATATAAGTCGCTTTTGAAGCGAGCAGGCGTGCCGTATCGAAATTTCCATGCTTTGCGGCATACCTACGCCACACGCTGCATCGAGCAGTACGTGGATGTCAAGAGCGTCAGCGAAATGCTGGGGCACAGCGACGTGCGGATCACGCTGCAAACCTATGTCCATGTTTCTCTGCGCCACAAGCAGCAGGCGGTGCAGAGCATCTGTTTTCTTCCCATTTGCGGCGGGGACTTTGCGCCGTCAGAAATTCCGTCAGGCAAAGAAAAAGCCGCTGTGCGGCAAGGCGCAGCGGCGCAGGTTTCCTAAATGATGATGATTTACGAAAAAGTTACGCCGTCCACGCAACAGAATACCCAAAAAGCAGCAGGAACGCAATCCGCGCACCTGCCGCTTTTCGATCGCGTGACAAATTTCATACGATATGCTATACTATCCCCATCACCACCAAGGAGGACGTATCATGCGTATCAACTGGTTCAAGGACGAAAATCACCTGGTCTATATCAACGGCGCGACACAGCTGGCAGAGCTGGAACGGACGCTGCACTTCCCCGGACTGGAGGAGGCGGCCAACGAGCTGCGGCAGCATCCCACGGCGGAGGGCTTTACCATCAAGGGGCCCAAGCGCACCAGCGGACGGCTGTTCGTGCCTGATCTGACCTTCGGCGAGCACATCGAGATGGGCGAAAACATCTTCTTCTATATGGGTGAGATGCAGGAGTGCTACGTCATCTACTGGCCGGACGCACCGGTGGCAAAGTGAGGCGGCATCGCACATGACTTTCCTGCAAAAGCATCACGGGCAGATGTCCGATTCCATGCTGACAGCCTTTTTCATCATCCTATCCGGCGGCCTGCAGGACGCCTATACCTACTGCTGCCGGGGCAAGGTGTTCGCCAACGCCCAGACCGGCAATATCGTGCTGCTGAGTACGCATCTATTCGAGGGAGACTGGGGACAGGCGCTGCGATACTTAGTCCCCGTGCTGGCGTTCCTGCTGGGTATCTACATCGCGGAGTGCGTCCACCGGCACTTCAAGCGGATGGAGAAGGTACACTGGCGGCAGCTCATCATTCTGGCGGAGATCGTGCTGCTGGCGGCGGTGGGCTTCCTGCCGGAAACGCTGAACACCACCGCCAACGCCGTGGTGTCCTTCGTGTGCGCCATGCAGGTGCAGACCTTCCGCAAGGTGCGGGGCCACGCCTACGCCAGCACCATGTGCATTGGCAATATGCGCAGCGGAACGGAGGCGCTGTGCGCCTACTTCCATACGAGGGATAAGGAAATACTCCACCAGGCGCTGACGTATTTCGGTGTGGTGCTGCTGTTTGCGCTGGGCGCGGGCGTCGGCAGCATAGCCACGCTCCATTGGGGCGCGGGGACGATCTGGCTGTCCTGCGGGCTGCTGACCGTCAGTTTTCTCATTATGTTCGTCCACGACGAGGAACAGAAGCTGAACGAATAAAAACAACACCGGCGGCGTTACCCACACGCTGCCGGTGCTGCTTTGAGGTGGTGTTCCTCATGGAAAAGAAAAGTAAAAGTATGGTTGGCTGAACCATGTCCTTATCATAGCAGGTCGAATAGTGTTTGTGAAGCGCATCTTTGTTCTTGAAAACATGAGGACTTGTATAGTATAATGCTCCTCGAAATGAGGTGCGTCATGAGTATTTCCAAATATCAGGTCTTTCTGAAAACCGTCTCCTGCGGCAGCTTCTCCAAGGCGGCGGAGGCCATGAACTTCACCCAGTCCGGCATCAGCCACGCCATCAACTCGCTGGAAAACGAGCTGGGCGTGAAGCTGTTGAGCCGCAACCGCGGCGGCGTGGTGCTGACGGCGGACGGACGGGCGGTGCTGCCCAAAATTGAGAAGCTGTGCGCCGCCCACCATTCCCTCATGCAGACGGTGGAGGGGCTGAAGGACATGGACAGCGGCTTGGTGAAGATCGCCACCTTCTCCAGCGTATCTGCCCAGTGGCTGCCCCGCATCCTCAAGAGCTTCGGGAAGGTATATCCCAACATCGAGTTTGAGGTAGTCACTGGTGACTTCTACGATCAGATCGAGGGCTGGATCGTCAGCGGCACGGTGGACTGCGGTTTCCTGCGGCTGCCGTCGGTGAAGCGCTTGCAGACCTACGCTCTGCACCGTGATGAATTGCAGGTCATCGTCCCCTGCGACCACCCCTACGCCGATCGCGACCCGTTCCCCGTGTCCGCGCTGGCGGAGGAACCCTTCATCCAGCTGGAGGAGGGCGACGACTACGAGATCATGGCGGCCTTTGACGAGATGGGCATCCGCCCCAACGTGAAGTACATCGCAAGGGAGGACAGGACTATCTTGGCTATGGTGTCGGAGGGCCTGGGCATCAGCCTGCTGCCGGAGCTGATGGTGCGCCACAGCCCCACGCCCATCAAGGTCTGTCATGCGCCCCTGCACTTCTACCGCACTATCGGCATCGGCGTCAAGGACAAGAAGGCACTTTCCAACTCCACCCGTCTGTTCGTGGACTATGTGCGGACGTGGGTGGCGGAAAACGGGAATACATAAACGTTCAACTTTCGCGGCGAAAGCATGAGAACACGTCATGTAATACAGACAAGAACGCAGTTCCCATACGGCTTTGCGGGAACGAACAAACAACACCGCAAAAATGTGTCATCCTATGAAACAAATCCCCTCTTGCAAAACGACGGGGTCTTCATCATAATAGCACCCGTAGCCCCCGAAAAGTGAATAGGCTTACCGGTCTGAAACGCTGCGGCGTTTCGGTGAAAGTTGGAATGTGGGTCAAAGTCCCCGCGAACAGGTCACTGTGAGGCTCCTCTGAGGCAGGAGATAAGTCAGGTCGCGCCGGTAAGCGTCACAATGCACACGCCTGAAACCGAGCTGCATGAACGGGGGCTTCGCGCCCGTTTACACGAGAGAAGCGTCGGCATTTGCCGGCGCTTTTTGCATGAAGTCAGGGCACCTATGGGGGACGGAAAGGTGCTTGAAAAATGGGAGAACGCAGGAAATACGTCCGCAGGGACGCCACGGTGGAACGGCTATCCGCTATCTTTTTAGAGGATATGGAGGGGAGCGTAAAGCCCTCCACGCTGGCGTGCTACCGCCGCAACATCCAATGCCACATCCTGCCGGCGCTGGGCGAGTGCGTGGCAGCGGAACTGACGGCGGCGGAGATCAACGACTACATCCAGCAGTTACAGGAGGACTATTCGCCCAAGCTGGTGCGAGAAATCGGTGGCCTTCTGCTGCGGATCGTAGGTATGGCCGGTGTGGGCTACGGCGAGGATGTGACGCTGCCGAAGGTGCGGCAGAAGGCCGTGGAGGTGTTCACCGAGCCGGAGCTGAAGCAGATGGGACAGGTCATCCTGCGCCGTCCGGACAGGACGGGACTTGGCGTGCTGCTGACAGCCTACACCGGATTGCGGCTGGGAGAGCTGTGCGGCCTGCAATGGCAGGACGTGGACGTCGGCGCGGGACTGCTGCACATCCAGCGGACGGTGGAGCGCATCGCGCAGATAGGCGGCGGGACGTGCCTGACGGTGCAGCCACCGAAAACGGAAAATTCCGAACGCTGGATACCCATTCCGAAAGAGATGCTGCGGATGCTGAAGCCAGAGACAAAGCAGCCGGACAGCTACCTGCTGACCGGCGGGGAGATCGTCCCTGACCCGCGGGCGATGCAATACCGCTATAAGGTGTTGTTGGAGCGCTGCGGTGTACGGTATCGGAATTTCCATTGCCTGCGGCACAGCTACGCCACACGCTGCGTGGAGCGCGGCGTGGACGTGAAAAGCGTCAGTGAGCTGCTGGGTCACGCTGATGTCCGCACCACGCTTCGGCTATACGTCCACTCGTCTATGGACTACAAGCGCAAGGCCGTGGAGGGGATTGGTTTTCTCAAGGGAATAACGTAAAAAAGGACGCCGTTCGGCGTCCTTTATCCAAAAAATGGCACAAAAATTTTCGCAAAGTAACATACTTTGCGAAAACTTTCCAATTTCAACCGAATAACAGTATATACCAGCCGTTTTTCCGTGTCAACAACGAGTTCTAATTTTCGACTTTTTTCTGGCGTAAATCTGGAATGCCTTGCAGCACAAGGCGTCCCGCGCTTTTTCGCAAAGTATGTTACTTTGCGAAAAAATCGAGGCCAAAAACTGAATAAAAGGTCTTGCGAAGTCGTGTGGCTGTCACTGTAAAGACGGTATATCATTACCGTCAGGCGGCAGTTTTGAAGGAACGGGGTGATACCCCCTGCGGACGGCGCTGTTGACGTAAGGAATGGACCAAAGCGGCAGAAATGCCGTGTGGCGAATAGCAGCCATTGGAGCGAATGCTCTGAGAAGGTAGGTTCAGGTACGAGAAGGGCAAAAGCCCTTCGTGACGTTAGGGCAGAAGAATTGCACGATGGAGGATCAGTGTTGGACAGCGGGCGATCTCTCCCTGACGGCATAGGCGGGAGTGCGCGCTGGCGAGGTTCGTCAGCGCATTTTCATTTCTGCCGGATCACCGCTGGTTTTCTTTGGAAAACCGGCGTTTTTTTGTAAGGGAGGATCACGTCTATGTCCAACAGGAATCCCCGCGAGAGATTTGACTACAAGAGTTGGTTTGAGCGTAATGTGGCCAAGCGTACCGTGGCGGCGCTGGAAGCGCGGGACGCGGAGTTTGCCGAAAAGCACGCGGACACGCCCCTGCGAGAGCTGGCGCTGTATCTGGCCCGGTGTGCCCGCACCCTGCGCCACAGCCCAGCACCCTGTGAGGTGGACGGCGGCGCGTTCATCGAACAACGCTTCGGAAGCTGGGACGCAGCCCTGCGGGCAGCGTGTCTGCCGCCCGCTCGGATGATGAAGCTGAACGGCACGGCCCGCTACCGCAAGGAGCGGGCGATACAGGAGCCGCTGTTTCTGGCGGAGCGCAAGGAAAAGAAGCGGCAGAAACAGATCGAGAAGAACCTGCGGCAGGGCCAGCTGGCCCACGAAAAGGCCGTGAAGCGCCGCGCAGAGCGGGAAGCCGCCGAAGCAAAGAAAGCGGCTGCCGAAAAAGACATCAACCCTTGTCAAGCCATGACGGTCTGAACGGAGACTGTCAGCTTTCCATAAGGGGGACGGGGTCTAAGCCGCCCCGTCCCCTCTTCCTCAAAAATCCAAGGCGAACGCCTTTTTTAGATAGAGAGAAGATCACACGACCCCGCGCCCTCCGAATTTCGCCCCGCAGAGGGTGCAACGCGGGGCGCGTGGAAGAACAAAGAAGAAAGGAAGAAAACGGAATGAAAAAGAGAATTGTATCATTCCTGATGGCACTGGTGATGGTGGTTTCGTTACTGCCCGTCAGCGCCTTTGCTGTGGACGGAAAGTTACCAGATGTAGCAGGTACAACATTGGAAGAGATTACCGGTTCTACCTATGGTGGGGCTGCTAAGGTATATTTGGCAAAGATTCCGACCGGCACTTCAAGCATATCTATAACCGTGCCAGATAACACATTTATCAGGACTGCCAATATTGGGGGATGTCAAGTTTACGCACCGGAAACATTGCTTGAAAAAGAAGCGTGGTATCATTCTGCCGAAAGTGTAGCCTATCATTTTGTAGGGAGTACACCTGAAGAAGACGGATACGACTCTTTTGAAGAATGGCTTCCAGATGTTACCGGCTATGACTCCATTGACGATATGTTCTATGACTTGGGAGTCAGTTCAGCGGAAGACTACTGGAAGGATACTATAGGAACGAGCGATAACCAAACATTAACGCTATCTACAAATAAGATTAAAAAAACTGGAAAGACGGATTTTGAAAAGTGGTTCAAAAATACGCAAGTAGCCTATGATGCCACGGTTTCTTTCTATATAGTTGAACTTTGCACGAATACAGAAGTACTTCTTTCACCGGGAGAGAATATTGCAGACGGAAGAGCGGATCAGGTAGTTCTTGTACAGGTGGGCGAAAGCATTACGCTAAACGTAAAAGACCTTCAAACAACCATCAATAATGCACCCACAACAGGTTATTACACCGTTGGTGACCGCTGGAATGGTAAGACTATCAGTGAAAACGGTTTTTGGGCCGACTATCAATCGACACTGGCAAAGGCAAAGGCTATGTTGACGGCTGCCTCCAGTCAGGAACAAGTAGACGCCGCTACTGTCGCCCTGCAAGCCGCCATCGACAACCTTATCCCCACCACGCGGGTCAACGCCACGGCGCTGTATGAGGCGCTGCACGACACCACGGTTGGCGGCGCCGACACCTATACGACCCCCACATGGCAGGTCTACGCCGAGGCGGTGAAGGACGGTCAGGCGCTGCTGGACACGCTGTATGAAAACGGCAAACCCGCGGATGAAAACACCGCCTCCAAACAGGGTGAGGTGGACAAGCTGGCCGCTGCGGCCGACGTCCACATGCTGGTGAACAAAGAAGCCTACGCCGCCGCCTATGACAAGTACATGGCGGCCAAGCCGGAGGCCGAGGCCCTGCTGCAGCAGTACGACCCCGCCAAGCTGGAAGAGAGCGACTACACGGCGGACAGCTGGACGGCCTATACCAACGCCCACGCCGTCCTAAAGACTGACATGGCTTACCGCATCGTGGGCGGCACCACCGAGGACTGGAAAATGCTCCAGGGCTTCAACGGCTATTATGCATACAATGACGCGGGACAATGGACGCAATATGTCGCCCATATTGAAGCGCTGAAAAACGCCTATCGCCAGCTGACCAGCGCCACGGACGTGACGGTGTCTTTCACCTATATCAACAACTTCTCCGCCCTGTATCCCGGCTTCGGCGGCACGAGCCTGTACGCCAACAGCAGCCTGCCGCTGGCAGCGGGCAGCGCAAACCTGCTGGGCGCGTACAACGCAGCCAATATTGAGCTGGATACCCACGACGATACCAGCCTGCCCGGTTATTATTACGCCAATACCGGCGACACCAACCCGCGGTTCCTAGTGTTCATCAACGGCAGCTGCGCGGGACTGTATATCTGGTCTTCCCGCAACAGTACATTATACCCCCAGCATGCTTTGAGCGCGGTGCAGCTGCACAACGGCGACAGTGTGAAAATGGTGCGTGTCGCCATGCCCCAGTTTAACAAGGAGGATTCCAGCGGACTTGACAGCTCGAAATGGAACCTGCTGAACGCCAGCGAGGAGCACTATCAAAGCAGCGTGGCTCTGATCGACATGACCGCTCCCGGCAGCGCCAAGGTGGGCGACAAGGCGAAGTTCTCCGCCACGGTGACGGGGGCTAACACCACCAACCTGGGCAGCGGCAAGAGCGCCGCAGGCATCACCCTGTTCATCAGCGACCCGTCCGAGACGAAGGCCCTGTCCCAGCCCACCCATAAGACCACCGCCGTTACCGGCGCGGACGGCAGTCTGCAATACGTGTTCACCAAGCCCGGCTGGTACACCGTGGCCATGTTCAACGTGACGCCGGATGACTACACCCGCGTGGATATCTACGGCAGCACCACCATCGGCGAGTATTACTCCCTGTACGGCGGCGACTACGCCCTGATCCACGTGACCGAGGCCGACGATGCCGACACGCTGCTGAAGCAGTACCGCGCCGAAAAGGCCGCCGAGGCCAAGGCGTATTTCGACGGCTTCCACGACTATGACTTCACGGCGGAGGGCTACGCCGCGCTCAAGGCTCAGTACGAGACCCTGACGGCCAATTTGCAGGAGGCCACCGACCTGACGGCCCTGATGGAGACCTATGACGCGGACTTCGCCCGCTTGAAGGAGCTGGGCGCGGCGGCCATCGACCATGCGGCGGTCATCGCCGGGCTGCGGCAGAACCTGTCCTATCTGCCCGACGATCTGAACGACCTGAACGCCAACTATAAGACGCTGGTGAAGGACATTCAGACGGTGTACGGCGGGCTGAACAGCTATCAGAAGAAGCTGCTGTCCGCCAACGAGACCAAGCGCCTGAACGCGGTGGCGAAGATCGACGCCGACAGTCTGACGGCGCTGGCCGTGGTGAAGCTGGCGATGGGAGCCAATAACGACAATAATTTCCCCTATAATAAGGATAACTCACAGGGTGCGGCACGGTTCGGCTATGAGACCCTGAAATGGAAGCAGACACCCAACCCCGACGGCACATTGCCCTCTATGAGCGGCAACTGGTGGAGGTTCAGCAGCGGTCTGCCTGCAACGGCAATGGCGGGCGACCATGTGTTCTTGCGCTACTACCTGAACACCACGGACGAGCAGTATTGGCCCGTGTGGTCGGTGGACGGCGGCAAGACGTGGAACCTGACCGAGCCGCTGACGCTGACGAGCGTTCACGGCGTGGATTGGTCTGGCTACTATCTGGCGGAGTATGTTATCCCCAGTGATGTGGCTGACGGCAGCACTGTGACCTTCGACGTGAAGATGATCTCCAAGACGGAGTATCAGGCCATGACCGCCGACAGCGAGGAGACTGTGGCCGCCGCCAGGACTGCCGCTCTCTCCCGCCTGCAAACGCTGTATAACAGCCTGGGCGACAAGGCGCAGGAAGCCTATGACGAGGGCGTGAAGAACATCAACGCCGCCGCCTCTGTCACTGCGGTGGAGACTGCCTATCAGTCCGCTGTGGTGGCGATGAAGAAAGCCGCCGCCAACTACGGCAAGGTGCAGGTCATTGTGGAGAACACCACCTATTCCAAGAAGGCCGGAGCACCTTGGGACGGCACGCTGGTGGATACATGGGTCGATCTGTCCGCCGACAGCACCATGATGTCCTGCGTGGCCGACGCGCTGAAAACCAAGAACGCCACGGTGGTGGGCGCAGAGAGCAACTACATCTCCTCCATCAACGGCCTCGGCGAGTTCGACGGCAACAAGAGCGCCGGCTGGATGGGCACGCTGAACGACTGGTTCACCAACGAGGGCTTCGGTGCGTTCACGGTGAAGAACGGCAAGCTGACAAGCGGCGATGTGATCCGTATCATGTTCACGTCCAGCGGCTACGGTGCGGACTTGGGCGGCACCTGGGGCAATTCCGACACCACCGTTAAGGCTCTGACCGTGGACGGTGCGGCGCTGACCCCGAACTTTACCCCCGGCGAGGCTGGTGGACAGTATGATTACACCTTGATCATCAACGGAGAGTCTGCATCCGTCAAGTTGACGCCCACCGCCAGCAACAAGAACTTCCAGGTCAAGACATTTTTGAATGAGAAGGTCACGGACCGCTCTGAGGGCAGCAGCTTCTATAAGCGCACGGAGACGATCCCCGTCAAGGTGGGCGACACCATCTATTTGGGCTGCGGCGCGAAGAACTGGCTGAGTATGAACAATCAGGCGGGCAACAAGCAGAACAGCGACGGCACGTGGTATGCCCTGCACGTTGTCAGCATCAACACTGGCGCAACCTACGTGACTGACCTGATTGCCAAGCTCCCGACTTCTCTGAAGTATGAGACCTACACCCGCAGCATGAACGATGTGGCCGCCGCACGCGCCGCGTATGAGGTTCTTGTCCAGGGTGAGCAGGACAAGGTAACGAATTTGCGCAAGCTGGTCAGCTTGGAGAAGCAGATCGAGGACTTTACGGCTGTGGATGCGTTCAAGGTGCAGCTGGCAGCCCTGCCGGAGGCGGAGAAGCTGTCCGTCAACGACCGGGAGGCTGTGGACGCAGCCGAAGCTGCCTATAGGACGCTGACCGATGCACTGAAGGACTGCCTGACAGTGGCTGAAAAAGAAAAGGCCGAGACTGTGTTCGACAAGATGGCAGAGATCAAGGGCAACCTTGTCCTTGCCGTGGAGCGGCAGATCGACGCCATCGGTGAGGTAACGCTGGAGAACGAAGCTGCCGTCAAGGCGGCACAGGCGGCGTATGACGCGCTGACTGCTGAGCAGAAGCAGCTGGTGAACGGCGAAAAGGTGGCAGCACTGAACGCGGCAGTCGCCAAGCTGGCGGAGCTGAAGCGCGAGAAGCTGTTGGCGGAGATGGGCGGCATCTATGCCTCCGTCGGCGAGAGTTTGCAGGCGCAGGTCAACAAGTCCGCGCCTATCGTGGGCAGCATCGGCGGCGAGTGGCTGGCGCTGGGGTTGGCCCGCAGCGGTCGTAGCGTACCTGCTGGGTACTACGACAATGTGGTGCAGTATGTGAAGGCTAACGTGAACGCCAACGAGAGACTCCACAATTCCAAGTCCACCGACAATTCCAGGGTGATTCTTGCACTGACTGCCATCGGCAAAGACCCCACCAATGTAGGCGGTCATAACCTGCTGAAGGGCCTGGACAGTATGAACTATATCAATAAGCAAGGCATCAATGGTCCTGTTTTCGCCCTGATTGCGCTGGATAGCCACAACTATCCTACCTTCGGTGAAGTGACCCGCGACGTCCTCATCGACCGAATCCTCAGCGAGCAGGTCAAGGCGGACGGCGGCTGGGCACTGGGAGGTGCGGATGAGGAGGCTTCTGATGTGGACGTTACCGCGATGACCATCCAGGCTCTGGCTCCCTATTATAAGACCAATGCCAAGGTCAAGACCGCAGTGGACAAAGGTCTGACATGGCTGTCCGCGCATCAGCAGGAGGATGGCGGTTTCGCCAGCTGGGGTGCCGTCAACAGTGAGTCCTGCGCGCAGGTCATTGTGGCTCTGGCTGCTCTGGGTATTGACCCCCTCACCGACAGCCGCTTTATCAAGAACGGCATAACCGCGCTGGATGCACTGTGCGGCTATTATACGCAGGACGATACGCTGGGCAAGGGCTTTGCTCATGTGAAACAATCCTCCGGCGGGTATGTCGGCGGTGCATATAACCAGATGGCCACCGAGCAGGCGTACTACGCGCTAAATGCGTACTATCGCTTCGCCAACAGTCAAAATCGCCTCTACGATATGACCGACGTGTGCATCACCCACAACTTCGGCGCGTGGACGGTCACTAAGGCTGCTACCTGCACCGAAAGCGGTATCAGCACCCGTCAGTGCAGCGTTTGCGGCACGGAGGAGACGATGATCGTCCCGTCTCTGGGGCACAGCATGACTGCCACGGCGGGCAAGGCTGCTACCTGCACCGAGGCAGGCCACAGCGCCTACTGGTCCTGCTCCCGCTGCCACAAGTTCTTCAGCGATGCGGCGGGCAAGACCGAGATCGCCAAGGACAGCTGGGTCATCGCGGCCCTGGGCCACGATGAGGCCACCCGTGCGGCGGTGGCGGCCACCTGCTACGCCTCCGGCCATGAGGCGGATACCTACTGCAAGCGCTGTGGCATGGTTATCAACGCCGGCGCGAACATTCCCGCCACCGGCAAGCACACCTACGTCAACGGCGTCTGCACCGTCTGCGGTGTCAGGAACCCGGCAGAGGGCATTAAGGGTGACGACCTCAAGGTGGACAGCAAGGACAACACGATCGTCACAGGCGGCGGTCTGACCATCAAGACCGACGAACCTGTTACAGACGAGAAGTTGGCAGAGATCAAGGCGGCTGTCGAGAACGGCTCTATCGTCATTACCGTGAATAACACGCCCATCCTCCAGCTTACAAAGGAGGACAAGGAGTCGGACGGCGGCAAAAACGCCCTGATGCAGGCTGGCGCAGCTGCCAGTGGCGAGCTCAAGAAGGAGTTGGATAAGCTGGCGGAGAAGCTGGATGCCCTGCGAGGTGACAGCTCCAAGAAGAATGCCCGGCTGGAAAAGATCATTGACGTGACTGTGGAGTTGGTCAAGACCAACGCCGGTGGCTCTGTGGAGTCTGTTGCACAGCTGACCGAGCTGCCCCGAAGCGTTACCGTAACCGTTTCCATTACCAATGAGCTGTACGATAGCTTGAAGGACAAACGGGTCTGCGTGGTACGCAGCCACACCGATGCCAGCGGTAACGTGACCACCACCGAGCTGCCTGCATACCTGGGCGGCACGGAGGGCAACCGCGTGTTGAGCTTCCAGACGGATAAGGCCTCCACGTTTGCTATCGTGTCCTATGAGACTGTCTCCACTGGCGGTGGCAGCGGCAGCGGCAGCATCACTGTTGTCAAGCCCACCTCCGCCAACACGGCTGACGACAGCCAGATGGTCATTTGGCTGGGCAGCGCGGTCATGGCGGCGGCAGCTGTCGTGGTGCTGACCCGCAAGCAGAAGCGCGTGAGCAAGTAACAACGAAACAGCCAACGCAGAGGCGCGAAAGCGCCTCTGCGTATGGCGCTTTTACGAGGTATAAAACGCATGAAGAGAGTGAAGAAAATTTGGCTGCTGGCGCTGGCGCTGTCCCTGCTGCTGACCTGCGCCGCCTGCGGCAAGCAGAAAGCCCCTGCCGCCGACACGACCCCCGACACAAAGCAGGAGCAGACCGCGGACATCAAAAAGGATGGCGCGGCCAAAACGGACGACAAAAAGTCTGAGGTAAAGGCAGAAGACAAGACCGAGGACGACAAAAAGTCCGAGGAGCAGCAGAAGGCCGAGGAGGAAGCCAAAAAGCTGGAAGAACAGAAGAAGTTAGAGGAAGAGCAGAAGAAACAGGAGGAACAGAAGAAGCAGGAGGAGCAGCCCAAGCAGGACGAGCCTGCCAAGCAACCAGAGCAGCCTAAGCAGGAGATCGACCCGGCCACCGGCAAGGACAAGTACCAGACCGATCCTGTGCCGGAGGGGAAGCCCATTCCCGTGGAACCGGGAACATCCTCCGCAGGCGGCAGTGCCACCTGCACCTTTTCCATCTCCTGTGCCACCATCCTAAACAACTGGGATAAGTGTGACGAGAGCAAAAAGCCCCTTGTGCCTGCTGACGGCGTGATCCTGCCCACCACCACGGTGACATTCACGGAGGGTGAGAGCGTGTTCGATGTGCTCCAACGGCTCTGCCGCGAAAATGGGATCCATATGGAGTCCAGCTGGACTCCTATGTATAACAGCGCATACGTAGAGGGTATCAACAACCTCTATGAGTTTGATGTGGGAAGCCTGTCCGGGTGGATGTACAGCGTCAACGGATGGTTCCCCAACTACGGCTGTTCCCGCTATGCCCTGCAAAACGGCGATGTGGTGAACTGGGTTTACACCTGCGATCTGGGCTATGATGTAGGCGGAGGCTACTCCACCGGAAGCTGATGCCACATCGCACAGCATATACCTGTGACCTGGGAGAAGATCTCGGCAGTGGTATGGGAGGATAATGGAGGCACCAGGATATAGAAAACGCTGATATAGGAAGCGGAGTTCTCGGAACACATTGGCCTCTGGAGATATTTGAGAGGCCGCCTAACCATGCGACCAGACAACACAACAAAGCGGACAAAAAGCCAAGGATGGCCCTTTGCGGCCATCCTTGGCTTTTTGCCCGCTTTTCATTATGCGGATACCAATTTCATTGCCGTGCCCCACCGTTTTCACCATTTGAGAAATCTTTAGGAGTTTTGATGAAACGGAGGTAAGAAAATGCACTTTGACCACAAATCATACGGGGCAAGAATTCGGCAACTGCGAAAAAGAAGGGAGCTTACTCAAGAACAACTCGCAGAAAAACTGAATGTGTCTGGAACATACATCGTGAAAATTGAAAGTAACCAAAGAACCGGTTCTGTTGAGTTTGCGGTTGAACTGGCGCACTGTTTTGGTGTTTCGCTGGATTATCTCTTGCTGGGTACAGCGTGTAATGATAAGAGGCAAGTGCTTAAAACCGTGATAGCATTTCTCTCTGAATTGGAGGCAAGTTTTGAATCCTGACAAAAAGGGTAAGAAATCTGCCATCGTGTCTCTGTTACAGTGAGTCTGTCCAAGCTACAATTGCATCAAAGCCACAGATAGCGGCTTGCTGTACCTTGAAAAACGCCACACGGCCATATCCGGCAACTGGATCACATCAGCAGATGAGCCTCCGTAAGAAAGAGGACAGCGATGCGGAGAACGCGCCATGACCACCTGCACGGGAATTCCCCGTGTCAATGCAGGTCCCAGATCGGAAGGTGCCAAGCGATACCCGTTCATCCAAAAGCAGCCGTGGCAGGCTGTCTCGCCATGACCTCATCTGCCTATTATGGTACTTCTGCATAGCGATGCCTTCACAAAATCGGTGCAGCTCGGAGAGATCCTCGGAGGGGTGAGATTCCCATGTGCGGCGCCCACCGCAGACCAGTTGACCGCCCATCAGTCCGGGAAGTAGTGTCGAATAGGACTGGACAAACGACAGAAACGGCGCGGGCCGTTCCGGGAAACCGGGGCGGCCCCGACATGGCCTTTGCCTGATGGCAGAAACGCGGGTGCTGCGTTTTCTCTCCCCCTCACATATTTACTACCTACTCCCCCAATTACTCCTTTCCGCAGCACCCGTGTTTGTGCCATCAGAGATCAATACAACCGCAAGAGGAGGGATACTCATTAAAATTTCTGAAAGCTCTTATACCATTGGTGATGACGGACGCCTTGTGATCCCGGCGGATGACTTGACTGAAATGGGGTTGACTGCGGGGCAGGACGTGTTTGTGGCTTATATCACCGACGATGACCTCGCAAACCGATACCATGAGTTCACAGTTTCATCGGTATCTCTTTCTGAATTGGATACCACCCAGCAGATCGCCATACCGCAGCAACTATTGGAGCAGGCAGGCATCGACTCGAACGCAGAGGTGCAAATTGCCTGCATGGACGGAGCTATCATCATTACGGGGGACACACCCCTGACCGAAGATGAATTGAGCGAGGTCGTTGGCCGTCTGCGGGCGGTCAATGACCTCGCCGAACATTTCGCAAATGAATCGGATACTGAAGAAAGGGGGACAAGCTATGGCAGCTTCTAAAAACATGATAGCGCTGGAGATAAATGGACTCCATGTGCATCTTACCTTTACACCATTTCCTGCGGATGATACCGTGGCCGCCGTCCGAGCAATTTTGAAGAACAGCTACGTTCGGACGCTCCAGACGTAAGGAGGCGTGACCTTGGCTAAAAGAGTTTGCTGCCTGTATCGCGTTTCCACGCTGAAGCAGGTCGAAAAGGATGACATCCCCATGCAAAAGCAGCGATGCCATGAGTTCGCCGCACAAATGGGTTGGGACATTGTTCGAGAGTTTTCCGAGAAGGGTGTCTCCGGCTTCAAAGTGTCCGCCAAGCAGCGCGACGCCATACAGGAGATCCAGCGTGAAGCTGCACTGAACACCTTTGACATTCTCCTTGTTTTCATGTTTGACCGCCTTGGCCGGCGCGATGACGAAACACCTTTCATTGTGGAATGGTTCGTCAACAACGGCATCGAGGTTTGGAGAGCCGAGGAAGGCCAGCAGCGGTTTGATAACCATGTGGACAAGCTGCTGAACTACATCCGTTACTGGCAGGCGTCCGGCGAAAGCATCAAGACCTCCATTCGTACCAAGACCCGACTGGGACAGATCGTTATGGAGGGCAGATTCCGTGGCGGTTACGCGCCCTATGGCTATCAGTTGGTAAAGAAGGGACGCATGGGCAAAAAGAACCGTGAGCTGTTTGACATTGAGGTAAATCCTATGGAGGCTGCCGCTGTTCGGCGTATTTTCGAGCTAGCGGATCAGTACGGCTATGGTGGGAGAAAAACCTCTACCACGCTCAAAGAGGAGGGCTTCATCAACCTCCGCACCAGTGAGCCGTTTCACTATTCCACCATTCAAAATATCCTCATCAATAGCGCCTATACCGGCGTGCTGCGAAGCGGTGAAAGCGTATCGGAAATATTTCCCGAACTGCAAATCATTACGCCGGAGCAGTTCCAGCGTGTCCAAAAGGGGCGGGAGCAGCGGTCTGCGGACTACCTCGCAAAATGCGCTGCGGCCTATGGAACGGAAACCATCACGCTGAAGGATGGCAGCGAAGCAGAGGTTTCTCGTCCGATTCGCAGCTATCCACGAAAAAATACCGGCAGTGCTCTGCTGTCCGGCAATGTGTATTGCGGTCACTGCGGTGGCCGCATTTTGCGTCTACGGCACGCAAGACACATCATCCCACCGACGGCAGTAATGGGCGTGTGGCCATCTATAAATGCTATAACCGCACCCAGCACAAAGGCAGCTGCGATGGCCCCACCACCTACCGCGCCGAAAAGGTAGATGCTGTTGTCAGCAAGCTTATCCGAGATATTCTGCAAAAGGCCGGAGCTGTCAGCGAATACGACATCGTTCAAAATCAGATCGGCGCAACAGCTTCCGATTTGCAGCAGCAGATCCGGCAGGCCAAGCTGGAGCTTTCCAAAAAGCATATCGAGCAGGGGCGCTGGGAGGGGTTGATGCTGGACTCGCTGGACGGGAAATGTCCCTTCACCCCCGAGCAGGTCAAAAGCCGGCTGGACTCCGTAAAGGAGGCCATGACATCGCTGACTGCCAGCATCGAATCGCTGGAAGCGCGATTGGCCGACAGCGACAGGCTTACCCAGGAGCTGAAGGAGCAGCATCAGCAGCTCCTTTCCTGGGCGGAAATGTTTGACAACGCAACCCCTGCCGAGCGCAAGCTTATCGCGTCCCATTTGATCAGAGCTGTGACCCTGACCCGTGGCTATGGCATCCAAGTCGATTTCAACATCTCCGAGGTGCAGTATTTGAATGGGATGGAGCTGTAATCCGATTGCTCTTATTTATGCAGATGCGGGTTGATATCAACATATATTGGTAGAATAAACTTGGTTGCATATTACAAAGCAACTCTGACGCTATTTCTTCGTAGAAGTAGCGCATACCATTTTGACGTATCGAGGGTAGAGAGGTGTTGAACAGTTGAATAATTTGGCGATTTATGATATCATAAAAAGAAAAACGAGGGTGAGGATTGGTATCATGAAGAAAAATGCAATCATAAGCCTTGCCATGCTGTATGCGCTTTGGCAAACAAAACGTAGTGACCTTCTTGACTTGATTCGCCCCTTTGTGCTCTATGCAGTGGGGGTCACAACAAAAGTTGGCGATATTATTGATGTCGAGGGTATATGCCGATATATGGAATCCGAGTTTGGATACCAATCGTTTCAGTGTGCTGTAGTAGAAAGAATCCTGTTGCGTGAAACCAGCGACGCAATAAAGCAAGAGAGTCGAATTATCAAGAAAGAGAATCGTAAATTTATTCTTATTGCATCACTATCCACGCAGGTCGAAAAATTTAACTCCAAGAGGCTCGTTTGCAAAGAACATTCTGACGCGGTTACTACGGCGTTGGCTGGCTATCTTAACCATAACCGTGCATGCCGACGTGACAACTATACCTCTTCAGAGGCGGAAGTTTTCTTGCTGTCGTTTTTTGAGCGTCAGGGTGGATCTATAGTACTTTCTGCAGATGATTTGCGGCAAATATCCTTCAAAAACAGCGAACTTGATTTTTTCATAGGAAAATTCATACTTGAGGAGAATGAGAAGCGTTCGCCTCTTATGGATTATATTGTAGAATTGGTTAAGGGCTACTTTGTCACCACCGCTTTGTACCTTCAAGCGGAAAACTTAGATGTGACATATGCGTCTTTTAGCAATGTGATATTCTATCTGGATACCCGACTGTTATTGGCGCTTCTTGGATTTAAGTCCTCTCAAGAAAACGAAAGTGTGCAAGAGATGGTCAAAAGCTTGCAGCGTAACGGCGCAAAACTTGCGTGCTTTTCTTATAACATTGAGGAAGTAGAAAATATTCTTGAGGCATATAAACAATCGACAGTGTCACCTCGGCGGTATCCGGCTACAATTACACTTGAATTCTTTGATGAAAGAGGCGCATCTTACACGCACGTTGATGCCGCACAAAAGGCATTTATACAAAAATTGCGAAATTTCCAAGTTGACGAAATTTCTTTTGAAGCAGCGCTAATTAGTGCTGGAGTAAAAGACCAGGCCGCTGGCTTGCTGAATGACGACGAACTCAGGAGTATTCTTTTGGAAATGAAGCCCAGTTACAACGTTTCCACTCTTCCAGACGATCTTGCTGCAATCAACACTGTAAGCAGAATCAGGCGAGGCAAACGACTTCCCAATATTGAAAAGTGTAAGGCTGTCTTTGTCACGTCGAACCCTCTTCTTGTTTCGGGGACAAAACAACTGCTTATAAATCATTCTGAAGATGTCGGTTTTCCCCTCGCCATCACTGGCAATGATTTATGCGTCATGGCGTGGCTAAAGGATTTTGAGCGAAACAATAACTTGCCGAAGATGCGGCTTCTTGAAAATGTGCTGGCGGCACTTACTCCCAGCAAAGAGCTTATGGATGCCTATTTCGATAATGTTGATTATTTGGAAAAGCAAGGTGACCTAAGTGGAGATGAAGCTGCACTCCTACGCGTAGATCAGTTTGCGAAAAAAGAACTGATGGAACTTACGAAAGGCGAAAAAGGCAACTTGAGTACAGCGGTTGTCCAGACTATCCGCGAAAATATTCGTAGAGAAAGCAAAGAAGAGGGCATCAAAATTGGCGAAAACAGGGGCACTCAAACTTTGAATGAGTTGAGAACAGCAGCGTGCAAGCGGGCTGAGGAAGAAATAGAGGAGGAATACGGTCGCAAAGAAAAACGGTGGATTAAGATTATTAAAATTGCTGCTATCGCAGTTTCTCTGCTTTTTTCATCTGCATCGATTTACATGATCATAATGACCGGGATAGGTAGCCCCTTAAGCATTGCGACTACCTTTGTTGCTTTAGTCACTCTTGTGCAGGGAACTGGTACTCTCCTAATAAAGGATAACTGGGCAACTAAGACGGTACGACGTTCTCTGCAACGTCAAAAGTTTAAGGAACTTGATGAACGAAAAACTAAATATCTCAGTTTGCTGGACACTTCAGGTAGCTCGCTTAACATGTAAACAATGATCTGGAGGCATCATAATGTGTTTTAAACGTGGGCACCATCGAAAAGGGGAAAAGGAGGGGAAAGCTATGGGCATGCAAAGCATCTCGAATTTTATGGTGTCACTTGAATTGCCAAAACAATATTTCGGGGAAGAATTTGTTATATTAGATAAACTCGCCGAAGAAGCACAGACTTTCGTGACCGGACTAAAGAAATGCGATGGCTCAGAGTTTCCAGCCAATCAGCGGGAAGCAGTAGCCTCTATGATTAAAAGAGTTTTGACGACAACAGAAGCTCAATTTTCTCTCATTGAAACAGTATTAAAGTGCCATGAAAAATCGGATGCCAAAGCTGCGCAAGAAGCATTTGATGTAATGATGAAGGAAATTGAGCCGGCATTATTTGTGAGCACGGTCAGCGGAGTGGTTCGATTCGAGATAAAGGGAAGAACTTCATTTGGGCACCTTCGGGATGCTTATGGCTACAATTTTTACAGGGTACGTTCTGCGCCTAATAGTGCAATTGAAAAAGATGCCAATGAGATGTTTCACATTCCGAGCCAGAAGAGGCAACTTGCAAGTAACGAGAGGTTTAGTCTTTGTGGCTTCCCCTCATTATACTTGTCGACTATGCAGCAACTCGCATGGCAAGAATGTGGCTATCCGCCAGAATATTATTGTTCCGAGTATCAGTATTTGCCATCTGATGATTCTCAGGATGATTGGAAGATAATCGCGCTATGCGCTCCGAAAGAAATCCGCAATCGCTTTTTGGCCACATATTATAACGACTTTGATTTATGGCTTTCAATAGTTGAGCGTTGCTTAAAGACCTATCCCTTGATTTTATCTTGCTCTTTTGCAAATGCAAGTGGAAAGGCTCCCTTCAAGCAAGAGTATATTATCCCGCAAATGCTCATGCAGTGGGTACACAGAAATAAAGATAAGTACAACGGTATTAGCTATTTTAGTTGTATTGATATGCGTTCCGAGCAGAGTGTTTGGAATGCATATAATTTAGTCCTTCCGGCTTTGCCGCCCTATGATGACGATGGTCTAAGCCTTGCACTAAAGGAGCACTTTAATTGGAGCATGCCCACCTATGTACATGTGCCCATCTTGAACTCAAACACAACAACACCTGATGTACAAATACTGGATACATACTCCAACGAAATTTGTCAAGCCCTTGGAACGCAATACGTTCCAACTGAACTCGTTTCGTTTGCAAGAAAACTGCTGAATATTATTGGGAATATGCGAACGGTGCTGACGCGATCAGCGGGTGCGGATATGCAACTCGTTTTGCACATGCTCGACTCCATTGACGCAAATCTTAGCGTTCTCCGGGGGATGGACTATGACACGTTTATTGCAACTCAACGAGAAAAACTAAAAGGATCAGAAATTTTCTTTAAAGATACGTTTGACCAAGTAGCTCAACACTTGAAGCCAATTTATAAAAAGATTTGTGGCTATGATTCGAACTCAGTAAGTATAGAGGACATGATTCGAAAATACCACTGGGGTATATGGGGCGAATTCGGACAAACACCCCGCTTGGGTTGTTTTTGCGCTACCGAAGAAGATAAGCGATGGATTATGGACTGGGGAAAATCTAATCATGTACTGTTCTGGATTAAAGAAAATCTATCCGGCGATAAGATTATTGAAGACCTCCAAAAAATAGCGGAAACTACTAAAATCGATATAGCATCTTTTTGGCCACCACAATTTGCAGAAATGGCCGCAGATGAGAGCTGGCGCAAAGATAATCTGGATAAGATTGAATCCCCTGTCTTTGTGAAAAATCTGGGGGGAGAATGTACCTTTATTTGTGCAGGAAAAGGCCTGACGAAACGGGAAGAAAGTCTTGCGGCGGCGTTTTGTAAGAGGTAATTAACGCCTGCGTTTTGAACAAAACATCATAAAGGTGTTGAATTGAAAATGTAATATTTTTGACGTGAAAGTGCCGAAAATTTAATAAGACGACGCGAATTTTCAATTTATAAAGCGTGCGTGGATGCAATATGTCAGCC